>Ga0208182_1000012_pt1 | contig 226917 bp, 193 predicted proteins | sample MalvireepMed_906_FD_184248 | JGI IMG/M metagenome (GOLD analysis project Ga0208182, IMG submission 184248) | Marine viral communities from the Global Malaspina Expedition - Malaspina viral metaG DeepMed_906 (SPAdes) (version 2) | ecosystem: Environmental > Aquatic > Marine > Oceanic | place...
ACGCTTGATGACTGAGAAAACCATCAGTATCGATACTACGGCATCCGGTGGCAACACCTCATTGATGACCTTAGTAGAAGATGATGAATAAGCGATAATCCTTATCATGTAAATTCATAAGTAAGGGCCGGCGATTATGCTGGCCCTTTTCTTTAGCGCACTTTACGTATTCTTTACGCCTACTTTTCCCACCTTAACCCCGTCTTAACCCTGCTTTTGGGACACTAGCTGCCAATAGTTAACTGAAATCACACGTTCGGTGCATCATTCGCTCTTTTCATGTTTTAGTAAACAGAAGGTAGGGATGCGCCGTGCGTCAAGTTATAGGCACACCTAATGCGCAATTCGCTTAACCGAGAGCGAAATTTTGTTAACCATGCTCGTCATGAATTAAGAACGCCTATTGCCGTCACTCGAAGCAGTTCAGCTTTGCTTCATCGGGTTATAGATAGTGAAAATAAAAAAGTGAATAACCTTGTCTCGCGTAGACCATGGCCGCTCTAACAGAGACCCTTTTGTGGCTGGGGCGCGATGAAAATGCCTCGTTGCCCGAATCGAGAGTGGATGTGACAGCAATTACTCACACCCTAAACAACAACGCCGATGATTGTCATCGGCGTTGTTGTGTTGTTTCTTAAAAGCGTTAACGCTTACATCCATTCACTGCTTCGGCGCTTGCGCTTTGGCAGATAGGTTAGCATTACGCCTAGCAAAATACCGATGCCAGCCACTAGTCCGCCGCGGGTAAACCACATTACTAGCTCATCTTTATTCGCGCTTTCAACCTTCGCCGTTAAACGAATAATTTGCGAGGCTTGCTCGTCATTCGTCGTGGTAAGTTTCGATACTTGCTGACGAGCATCGTTTAACTGCTGACGTAGCTTTGCGTTGTCAGACTGTAAGGTCTGCAGACTGTTCTGGCTCTCTGCCAGTTTCTCGCTGATGATAGGAAGCTGCTCTGCCTGTGACATAGTATTCGACACAAATTTACTTTCTACCCAGCCTTTACGACCTTCCGGATCGGTAATTTGTGTGAACTCGGCATCGTTATCTCTAGCAAGTACCGTAATGGGGGTACCCGCTTCAATTGACCCTAAAATACGGTAATTACGGCCAGGCCCAGTATGCACGAAGATAAATAAGTCATCTCGAATGTAATGTGAAGAAGACGCTTCTAAATCAGCGATATCTTGTAGCGAAAATGCTTGAAAAGAGCACGCAATAAGGGCTGCTGCTAACCACTTTCGAATCATATGAAGTCCAATTTTAGAATTTAAAACGTGAAGATGGTATTGGTTGACCGCGATAAAGGCAAGTTTGTTCCACTTTTGTCTAAATTTAGCACCTAAGAAAGGTGTTGTAGCATTGCGAAAACTAAGTGACAAAGGTAAGGTGTCAGCATCATCAGCTGTGCTTAGCGCAACCATGTCAGAAATAGAATTAAAATTTGTTACAGGTGACGACGCGCACCAAGCGTTTACGCAACGGGTCCTTCCTCTTTTTGAAAAACACCGTATCCAAGTTAACTCGCATCGCGAAATGCGCTTGGAAAACGACTATTACGATACCGAAAAGCTCGATTTTCAAAATCAAAAAATGGGCTTTAGAGTACGTGGGAATAATGGTGAGTACGAACAAACCCTAAAAACGAACGGCGTGGTTAGCGGCGGCCTGCACAAACGTATGGAATATAATGTCAGCCTTGAAAAATCACAGCCTGACCTTGCCCTGTTTGATGAAAGCGTATGGCCACAAGGCTGGGATGTATCGGCTAAAAACGCAAGTCTCTCAAAGCAGTTTAGCACCCACTTTACGCGCAATGCTTATGTAGTTGCACTTGATGACAGTGAGGTTGAAATCGTGCTGGATTGCGGCAAAGCCAGCACTGAAAAAGCCAGCTCACCTATCAATGAAATTGAACTTGAGCTAATGTCGGGTGATATTAATACCCTGTTTACTCTAGCGGTATTGATAAATGACAACATGCCGGTAAGGCTGAGCGATGTGTCGAAAGCGGCCCAGGGTTATCAACTGCTGCATGGCTTCAATGCGAAAATTCGTCACTTACCTGATTTTCTCGCGCTAGAAGATACCACCACAACAGAAGAAGCATTTAGCCGAGCGGTGCAAACTGCGCTTGCGCATTGGCAGCGTCACGAGCACGTATTCTGTGAAAGCGGGTCGATAAAAATGCTCGCGGAAGTCGCCAAAAGTGTACGTCTGTTGCTGCAAAGCGTTTCACTGTATCTTCCTGTCCTTCAATGCCCCGAATTATTGGCGCTGCACAAAAAACTCGTCGCTCATGCGCAGAAATGGGGATGGCAGGACGACCTTCAAAGCCTGCGTTACTTGCTGTCTAAAAAGAGCATGTTTAGTAAAACACTAAGTAAGCACCCCGCGGTGGTAAGTTATTTACAAGGCAGACAAACGGGGCTTATGCAGGCCCACGAACCTGAAAAGCTGTTTTTTGATAACGATGCTACCGACATTAAGTTGCATGCAATTAGCCTTATTCAAAACAAACCTTGGCAGAAAGAAGCGACAGGCTATGACCACCCCGTGCTCGACCACGCTAAAGGTTGGCTTTCACAAGGTTGGCAGACGGTACAGCAGAGCATGCCGTTAAGTAAAACCATGGGGCCAGTGAATTATAGTGCGGTGGAAATCATGTTGCGCCAAACCTTGTGGAGCGGCTTCTTACTTGGTGACTTGTTTGTTGAAGAACGCGGCAATTTCCGCGCGCCCTGGCTCGATTTGCTAACCGGCATTGATGAGCTTAACGCACTTTTAATGCTTAAGCAGTCGATAGATGATGCCGAGGTAGACTCCCATGACGAGGTTCGTAAATGGACCGCAGAAAAGCTCAGCACGCTAATACGTATTATGGAACGTACACGCACCGTCGCTATGCAACGTGATGTTTACTGGTAGTCAATTTTTACCAGGTGAGGGCTGTGTTAGTACGTTGTTTCTCAAGGATGGAGGGCGCTGATGACCTCAGCTATTTTTAGTTATTGCCTTTACGCACTATTGGGTGTGTATGCCGTAGGGGTTGTGCGTCTGTTCGTACAAAAAGTTAATTTAAGCAGTACGCGTTGGCTTATTGGCGCTTTTGTGTGCTGGCCACTTTTCATGTTAGACGAATGGCTCCGTCTCGCTCATGCTACTGATCTAGCGGTTATTTACGGGCTGTCAGACGTTTTTGCTGTTTTAGCCATTACCTGCTGTTACCGTGCGATAAAGCCAATGTTACTGGCCTACCCAACGGCAAGAAAACGTCTGTGGTGGCCTGTTGTGGTCACTGCACTTTTTCAATGCACCGTATTGCTGATCCCCGTAGAGGATAAACAGCGGTGGCTGTTGTCGTCACCGCACGGCGAGCCCTTGGTTTTGTGGCCTGCGTATATCGCCTCACTGCTTACAGGGTTTAGCGTACTGTTAATTGGTATTCTTATTACCGAACACATTCAAATGTATCACAGGCATCTTCCTGAGCAGGCAGTAGATATTAAAAATTTAAAAATGCCAAAGTTAGCTGGGGTGATGGGCAGCTTGGTCGGTGTCGCGTTTATGAGTATTTTACTAGTAACGGCGGCGACCTTTGGTTTCTTTCCCGTTCCGTTTTGGGAAAGCTTTCATCACCTAATGTTAGGTACTGCAATATTAATCGTGTTGTTTTCATTAACCTTTATTCGCCGTACGTCGCCATCCCCCCTTGATTACGAGCGCCTAGATGAAGGTAAAGCGACGCCCTATGAAATTAGCAGTATTATTTCAAAAGCCGAGCGCTATACGTTGGAATCGAAAGCGTATAAAACCCGCTTTCTTACGCTGAGCGCGTTTTGCAAAGGGGCTGATATCGACCCTACGTCGTTAGCCCTGGCTCTACAGCTTTCAGAGAGAAAGAACTTTAGGCGGTTTATTTTTCATTATCGTCTTGAGTATGCGAAAAATGTGCTGCTGCGCAGTGATGCTAAACTTGAAGCGGTGGCAAAACGTATAGGAGTGAATTCAGAAAAGTTCTTAAGCGAGTATCTGGTCAAGCACTTACACACTCGCTCTCAAAAGAAGTAGAGCGACAACCGTGTTGAGTGCACCAACAGGTTTATCTTGCCAATAGATGGGATTAGTTGCTGCATGCTTTGCTTAGTCGCTACGCGGGCTTTTTTATCCGCCAAAGGCATTCATTAAAATCTGTTGCGTAAAGGTTTTACGCAAATAGAACCCTCGCGGCCGGGTTTTAATGCGCTGCCCTTCTGGCCCTAATGCATCGGTCAGCACTTTTCCGTTAGCCGCTTTCGGACGTATGTGGAGAGCTTCACCTTGCCGGGACGTGATTGACTCGACTTGCCCGGTTGCAATGTACTCAACCAGTTCCTCCCAGTCATGCCTGAGTAGGGCGTCTTCGTGTTCATTAGGGCGCCAATAAAAACCCGTCGCCACACGCCGCTCGGCAAGAGGGATAGCTCTGTCACCTTCAATGGGCAACCACAGCACCTGCTGAAGCTTATTGCGAACGTTTGAGGTTTCCCATGTGATACCTGGCGACATCAACAGTGGCGCAAAGCATACATAGGTGGTTTCTAAGGGCGAGAAGTTAGCGTCGATAGGAATAGTTTTAAGCTCGATACCGAGCTCTGGAAAATCCTGCTGTGGCTTTGAACCTGCGCTAGCCCCTAACCACTTCTCAATTAGCATGCCTGGCCACCCTTTGTGGCGCTGCAGGTTTGCCGGTATAGCAACATGGGCCATTTCAGCTAATTCTCCAAGCGTCAGCCCGGCAATCGCGTGACAACGCTTTAAAAGACTATCTGGCGATGAGGGGGGAGAGGCTGGTGGTTGCATAAATGACGTTAATTTCCTGTTTGAAAAGCAAGAGCGAACATTAAGACTATGATTGGAGCATAGTTTGTGGAAGAATGAAAACATATAACAGTATAGTGTGCCCGGGAGTCTATGTGATAGATGCCGATGGATTCCGTGCGAATGTGGGCATAGTGATTTGCAACAAAATGGGTCAAGTATTTTGGGCAAGACGTTATGGTCAACATTCATGGCAGTTCCCTCAAGGCGGAATTGATGAAGGGGAATCTGCTGAACAAGCTATGTACCGGGAGCTTCACGAAGAAGTGGGGCTGACACCGAAAGATGTCACCATTTTAAGTGTTACCCGTAACTGGCTTAGATATAAGCTGCCAAAGCGATTAATTCGACAAGGTAGTAACCCTGTTTGTATAGGGCAAAAACAAAAATGGTTCTTGTTGCAGCTAGATTGCAACGAGCGCGATGTTAATGTGCTTAAGACAGGTCATCCTGAATTTGATGACTGGAGGTGGGTAAGTTACTGGTATCCTATTAGGAACGTTGTATCGTTTAAGCGGGATGTTTACAGGCGGGTAATGAAGGAGTTTTCACCTGTTGTTATGTCTGCCCAGCAGCGCCCTTTGCAGCGTCAAAACGCAGCGCCACACAAGCGTGGAAAAAAGCGCAGGCGTGGCTAACGGTGCAACGCCAGGGCTGAAGATGCATCGCGTGAAACAGCCCTGAGCGAGTATGCAGCCCTGAGCGAGTCGCGAGCAAAAAGCCCTGAGCGAGCAAAAAGCCCTGAGCGAGCAAAAAGCCCTGAGCGAGTATTCAGCCCTGAGCGAAAAAAAAGGCGATGAGCGAAAAAAAAGGCGATGAGCGAAAAAAAAGGCGATGAGCGAAAGAGTAGGACATGAGCGAAAAGCGATGTATGAAAAAGTAAGCGGCGAGCGAACTTCGAGTAGATAAGGAAGAATCGGTGAGTCCTCAAAGTCAACAAGGCGCAATGTTAACAACGTTAAAACGTATCGTGCAGGAAATGAATCAAATTCCTGCTCTCGATACCGCATTGTTTAGGCTGGCCTCTCGTGTAAAGCACACCCTTAACGTAGACTCTTGTTCCATATATCTTGCCGATTATGAAGCGCAAGAATTCATACTTAAAGCCACTGACGGCCTTCATCCAGATGCCGTTGAGCAAGTACGCATAGGTTTTTCAGAGGGGCTTATTGGTCTTATAGGGCAAAGAGAAGAGCCGCTTAACATCGTTAATGCCCATAGCCACCCTCGATTCAAGCATTACCCCGAAGTAAAAGAAGAAAAATACAACGCCTTTTTAGGTACACCGATTATCAATCAAAGGCGAGTGTTGGGGGTGATCACACTTCAGCAAGCAGAAATGCGACGCTTCAGTGAAGATGAAGAGGCGTTTCTCGTTACCCTTGCAGCGCAATTAGCCTTAGAAATCACCAATGCCGATATTCGCGGTGCGTTAACGCTCTCAAACTCCCCAGATAACATTGCGCAACAGAAGCACGTGCACGGTATCGCGGGTTCACCGGGGTTAGCAATTGGTAAAGGGGTGTCGCCCGATAAGTCCATTAACCTCAAAAACTGGGTCGTAAAGCGCTCCAAATCCCCGCAAGATCAGATCAAGCTTTACCGCAAAGGGGTCGAAGTGACGCGGGGCCATGTCGATACATTGTCCAACCGCCTTGATGACGCTATTCCCGATGACGTAAAGTCTATCTTCCAGCTTTATCATCACTTACTTGATGCAAATAGCTTAGGCCGGGAAGTTGAAGAAAAGATTCGACAGGGGTGGGATGCGGCGTCGTCACTGAAAATGGTGGTAGAAAGTTACGCTGCCCGCTTTCGGGCCATGGACGACCCTTACATGCAGGAGCGTGCCATTGATATCGTTGACCTGTCAGACCGCATTCTTGCAAATATTTTATACGAGGCTAACGGCCAGAAAGTTACCGAAAAGGTAATTACAGAAGCCAGCATTTTAGTGGCTGACGAAGTTTCGGCGCCCATGCTTGCTGAGTTTCCGAAAGATAAGCTCAAGGGTATTATTTCCATTCGCGGTTCGAACAACTCCCACGCCGCCATTTTAGCAAGAGCGATGGGCGTGCCTGCTGTTATGGGCTGTCAGAACGTCACCCCAGCATTGCTTGAAGATAAAGAGATATTGCTTGATGGCTATTCCGGTGAAGTTATCGTTTCGCCCGAGCGCAACATTAAGTCTGAGTTTATTCAGCTGATTGAAGAAGAATCGGCCATTGCAGAGAAGATTGATGCAGAAGCCGATAAACCTTGCGAGAGCGTGGACGGCTGCAGAATGTCGCTTTACATCAATGCGGGCCTTTCTGCTGAAGTTGAACTCAATGCAGAGCAAATCGGCGCAGGGGTCGGCCTGTATCGTACCGAAATTCCCTTTATGCTTCGCGAGCGTTTTCCTTCAGAGCAAGAGCAGGTGAAGCTCTACCGCCAAGTACTTGAGGCCGCGCCTGAGTTACCCATCACTATGCGTACTCTCGATGTGGGAGGGGATAAACCTTTACCGTACTTCCCGATTAATGAAGAGAACCCGTTTTTGGGGTGGCGAGGTATTCGTCTTACACTTGATCATCCTGAAATCTTCTTAGTTCAAGTGCGCGCAATGCTGCGCGCAAGTGTAGGGCTTAGCAACTTGCAAATCATGCTACCCATGATTTCTACGGTGTCTGAGGTACAAGAATCAAAGCGATTAATTAATCAGGCGTTTTACGAAATTTCTGATGAGATTGCGGAGTCGGGGCAAACGCTAAATAAGCCTAAACTCGGTATTATGCTTGAAGTGCCTTCAGTGCTTTATCAATTGCCACAATTGGCAAAACACGTCGACTTTTTCTCAGTGGGTAGCAACGATTTAACGCAGTACTTATTAGCGGTAGATAGAAACAATACGCGGGTTGCCGATCTGTACAACAGCTATCATCCTGCGGTATTGGGGGCGCTATACGATGTGGTGCAAAAAGCCAATCAAAATCAGGTCCCTGTTACTATCTGTGGTGAGATTGCCGGTGAACCTGCTGGCGCATTGCTACTAATGGGGATGGGCTATCGTCGCCTTAGTATGAACGGGTTTAACTTAAGAAAAATAAACTGGCTTATCAGAAAAGTAACGCTGGATGAATGTAAGCAGCTACTTTCGCTGGCGCTGACGTCTGTCAGCCATGAAGAAGTCTTTGTGCACTTGAACCAGTATCTTGAAACCAAGGGCCTAGGAGGCCTTATCCGAGCAGGTGCTTAGGACATATGGACCCATTTGTTGTTATTATCGTCAGCTGTCTGATTTTAGGCTCTGTCGTTGGAATTCTTGCGGGTATGCTGGGCATTGGCGGAGGGCTTATTATTGTCCCTGCACTTAGCTATTTACTTGTTCACTTTATGGGCATGACCACTGAAACCGTTATGCCGGTTGCTATCGCAACGTCTTTATCAACCATTATCTTTACCGGCACGTCGTCGGCATTGGCGCACTATAAACTCGGTAATATTCAGCGCTATATCGTGCTTTATACTGGTTTGGGAATTGCGTTTGGTGCTATCGCCGGCGCCCAGGTGGCCAGCCACATGTCTGGGGAGCTGCTCAAAGATGTGTTTGCGGTGTTGGTAATATTAATTGCGCTGCAAATGATTTTTGGTAAGCAAAAAGCGTCAGATAATGAAGCCTCCAAAGGTACATTAGCAGCCGTTGGCGGCACAGCAGGTATACTAAGCGCGCTAATGGGAATTGGCGGTGGTGCGTTACTGGTTCCTGCGCTAGTGTGGTTTCGTGTGAATATTAGGGCGGCTATTGGCTGCGCCGCTTTTTGCGGGCTCGTTATTGCTGTTTTTGGTACTACGAGTTTCGTGATTGCTGGGTGGAATGCGATAGATGTACCAGAACATAGTTTAGGTTATGTGTATTTGCCCGCCACAGCTGGTATTGTTGCCACCTCTATGTTTACCGCAAACATAGGGGCGAAGCTCGGACAGCGAGTAAATGTACGGGTGTTAAAAGCAATGTTGGCATGCTTACTCGTGTTGGTAAGCATTAGAATGATTTTAGGAATTGAATAAAGTAATGGAACAGAGCAGTTACCTGGTATTTCCCAGTATCGACCCCGTTATCTTCAGTATGGGCCCGCTAAGCGTACGTTGGTATGGTTTAATGTATCTCGTTGGCTTTATTGCCGCGTATTTATTAGCACAAAAGCGCCTGTCGCAAACCAGCTGGAGCCGTGAGCAGTTAAGCGATTTGCTTTTCTGGAGCTTTGTGGGAGTGATATTAGGCGGCCGTATTGGCTATGTATTTTTCTATCAGTTTGGCATGTTCCTCGACGACCCCTTGTATTTATTCAAAATTTGGGCCGGCGGTATGTCCTTCCACGGCGGGCTGCTGGGGGTTTTAGCTGCCCTATTTTGGCGCGCTAAGTGTATGAATACAACGTTCTTACGATTAGGCGATTTTGTAGCGCCCCTTGTCCCAATTGGTTTAGGCGCGGGGCGAATAGGTAACTTTCTTAATGCGGAATTGTGGGGGCGAAGTACGGATGTACCATGGGCAGTGATCTTCCCTAATGCGGGCAATATTCCTCGCCACCCGTCGCAGCTTTATGAATTTGCCCTTGAAGGTGTTCTGCTCTTTATTATTCTATGGCTATATTCAGCTAAAAAGCGTCCGGTAGGGGCGGTAAGTGGTTTGTTCTTGCTTGGGTATGGTAGCTTTAGATTTATCGTTGAGTATTTCAGAGAGCCCGATGCTCATATTGGCCTATACCAAATGGGCCTCAGTCAGGGGCAACTTCTTTGTTTACCTATGATAGCTTTAGGAATAGGATTAATAGTCCGCGCGTATACGCGCGGCAAAGACCGTGTTGAACAGTAAAAAAATATAAGAATAACGATGAAAGAATATCTCGCTCTAATGCGCCATGTACGTGATACAGGTGTGAAAAAGGAAGATCGAACTGGTACAGGTACGTTAAGTGTGTTCGGGTATCAGATGCGCTTTAATCTGCAGGAAGGGTTCCCCTTGGTGACAACGAAAAAGTGTCACCTTAAATCCATCATTCATGAACTTCTTTGGTTCCTTAAAGGCGAAACCAATATTGCCTATTTGAAGGAGCATGGCGTGAAGATTTGGGATGAGTGGGCCACAGATGAAGGCGAACTTGGCCCTGTTTACGGTCATCAGTGGCGTAGCTGGGATCGCGGTGACGGTACGTCAGTCGACCAAATTGCCGAGGTTGTAGAGCAAATTAAAAACAACCCTGATTCACGTCGCCTTATTGTGAGTGGCTGGAATCCAGCGGTATTGCCAGATACTAACTATTCGCCAAAAGAAAATGCCGCCATGGGTAAACAGGCGTTGCCACCTTGTCATACGCTTTTTCAATTCTATGTTCTAGATGGAAAGCTAAGCTGCCAACTTTATCAGCGAAGCGGTGATATCTTCCTAGGTATTCCGTTCAATATTGCAAGCTATGCGCTACTTACTATGATGATTGCACAGGTGTGCGATTTAGAGCCTGGTGACTTTATCCATACGTTGGGCGATGCTCACTTGTATTCAAACCATCTTGAGCAGGTAGAGCTACAGCTCAGTCGCGAACCGTTCAAACGTCCAACAATGGAAATTAACCCAGAAGTAAAAGATATTTTTGGGTTCACATTCGACGACTTTACGCTCAAAAATTATCAATCTCACCCACATATTAAAGCCCCTGTTGCCATATAAGGAGTATCCATGAGTACTCCAATATTGATTTGCGACGATTCAGGTTTCGCTAGGCGTCAAATGGCGCGTAGCTTGCCCGATAGCTGGGATGTGGATATTTCTTTTGCTGAAAATGGCGAGCAAGCTTTGACGCTTATTCGAGAAGGCAAAGGCGATGTAGTTTTTCTAGACCTTAACATGCCGGTAATGGACGGCTACCAAACAATGGAAGAAATTCGCAAGCACGACCTTCCGTGTTTAGTGATTGTGGTTTCTGGTGACGTTCAGGCGCAAGCGAGAGAAAAGATGCTCGCCTTGGGTGCGTTGGACTTTATTCGAAAGCCTATCGACAACGATAAGCTCAGCCATATTTTATCGTCTTATGGTATTTACAGTGGAGAAACGCACTCTTCTGGTGCCAAATTACAAAAAGTAGAAGAAGCTAGCCAAACTAAGGCTACCGCAAGTCAACGTGTTACAAGCACCGAAGAAAAGTTAGACGCCTGTCGCGAAATGGTGAACATTGCCATGGGGCGGGCAGGCGAGAGCTTAGCAGAGCTAATTGGTGAGTTTATTGACCTGCCCATTCCCAATGTTAATCTGATTGAAAGCAACGAACTTTCCATGGCGGTAGCCGAGATTAACCGCAACGAGAGTGTTTCTGCGGTTTCAAAAGGGTTCATTAGTGAGGGGGTTAGTGGGGAAGCACTGGTAATCTTTAACGATACGAACTCTCAAAACATTGTTGAGCTGCTTAAGTACCCGCCGTCGGCGTCATCTGACAAACTAGCGCTAGAAGCCCTTATGGACGTGTCTAATATTCTAATAGGGGCGTGTTTAAACGGGTTATCAGAACAGCTAAAGGTGGCGTTTAGTCACACACACCCTGTGTTATTGGGGCAGCATCAAGGCCTATCAGCGCTGCTAAGCGATAACGTACAACGTTGGGGGAAACTTATGGCTATTGAAATAGGCTATGCAATCAAAGCGCGAGATATTTCCTTTGATTTACTGCTGCTATTTCCCGGAGATGCCATGAGTCAGGTCTATTCGCGCCTACTTGACGATAGCTACGATACAGATGACAAGGAAGGTCTATGAATGCATCCATTGATACTTTGAATCGCAGTGCGGTATCTCAAGTTCCCTTGGAATTATTAGATTCTATTGAGGTTGGTATTGCCGTGCTCGATAGAAACTTCACCGTACAAGTATGGAACAAATTTTTAGAAAACCACAGTGCTAAAAAAGTCGATTTTATAATCGGGCATAGCCTGTTTGACCACTTTCCTGAAATAGAAGAAAAGTGGCTTAGAACCAAGGTCGACCCGGTTTTTAATTTGAAAAGCCCCGTGTTTATTATTTGGGAGCAGCGCCCTTACCTATTCAAATTTGCCTGTAATCGCCCCGTTACCTGTGCTGCTGAGTATATGTATCAGAACGTGACCATGTTTCCCATCGTTGATAAAGATGGCAATGTGGAGCGTTTTTGTATGCTTGTATACGATGTGACAGAGCAAGCGCTAGGTAAGCAAGGTATGGAGCACCTCAATCAAGAACTTAAAACAGCGAGCCGTGTAGATGGCCTAACCGGGCTATTCAACCGTCGCTACTGGCAAGAACGTTTTGACGAAATGTATAAGCTTTGCGTTAGAAGAGACAAGCCTAGCACGGCAGTTATGCTAGATATTGACCACTTTAAACGCATTAATGACACCTACGGTCATCAGGCGGGCGACAAGGTCATAAAAATGCTAGCGGCTTTGATAAAACGCTGTGTGCGCGAAACCGATTTAGCCGGGCGCTATGGTGGAGAAGAGTTCGCGATTATCCTCAATGACTCTACCGTTGAAGATGCGCGTATTGTCGCTGAGCGAATTCGTCAGCTCGCACAGCGTTTGGTGGTTGAGCACGAAGGCGAGTCGATAAATTTCACCGTCAGCCTTGGTCTTGCCCAATTTTGTTCAGCGTTTAAAGGCCCTCTGGCATGGTTAGAATGCGCAGATAAGGCGCTTTATGACGCAAAAGAAAGCGGTCGAAATCAATATCGCATTTATGATACAAGCCAACACTAGCTTGCTAACAGGCAAGCTAGTTAGAGTGTTAAGCCGTTTCCACGCGCTTTATATGGTGACGAATTGAATACAAAAAGCAAAGGCTTGGAATAACCATTACGGCAGTAATGATGAAAAATAAACTCCAGTTGCCGTTTAAGCTATCAACAACAATACCGCTGCTAGAGGCAACCAATGTCCTGCCGGCTACACTTAATGACGCCATCAGCGCATACTGAGTGGCGCTAAAGGCTCTGTTGCACAGCAGCGAGATAAAAGCGACCATCGCTACCGTACTCCAAGCGCCGGTAAACCCATCAACGATCACTGTGATGGCGAGTAACGAGGTGGATGGGCCTGTCTGTGCAATCAGCGCAAAAAGAAGGTTCGACGCCGCCATGGCGACGCCCGCAATCATCAGCCCTCGATATATGCCGTAGCGAATATTAACTAAGCCTCCTAATAAAGAAAAAACAATGGTCACCCACCAATTGAGTAGTTTCGAATAGGTGGCAATGTCACTGTTGGAGAACCCTACCTCTTTATAAAAAATGATACTCATGCGCCCTAAAAATGCTTCGCCAATTTTAAATAGAAAGATGAAAAGCAGAAACGACGCTGCTAGTTTCACACCATTGCGATTAAAAAACTCGGCAAAAGGCGTGATAAGCGTGGTTCTAATCCAATAGGCAAGAGGCGAGCTCGTAGCGTTGGCGTCTGTTATCTTTTCAAGCAAAGCCTCTCTATCAATCTGAGGTTCATCTGCTATGCACGTAGCGCACATTAAAAGGACCATTATTACGCTTAGCAAAAGATAAATGTTGGGCCACGACCAGGTCGTTAAGTCGGCCAAGAAAAACGGTATGGCACCAAGCCCACCATACCCTGTCCACCAGCCAGCCGTCGCCACAGAGGACGCTGCTGACATACCGTCTTTATCCTCTTTTTCCACGCAATCGATGCGAAAGCCATCAATGGCGATGTCCTGTGTAGCTGACGCTACAGCAATGAGCAGACCAATTAACGCTACGTAATACAAGTCGTAAGTTGCACTTAGTTGCGACATACCAAGGCATAGTAAAACGATGCAGCCTTGCATAGCGAAAATCCACCCTTTACGCTGACCTAATAGTGGTGGCTTGAGCTTATCTACAAGGGGCGACCATAAAAAGTTGAATGAGTAAGTGGCAAAGATAATTCCGAAAAGGCCGATTGCAGAGCGGGACAAACCTTCGTCTTTTAGCCACGCTGATAGTACTGAGCCAATCATTATCCAAGGGAAACCGCTGGAAATACCAAACAGAAAAATACTCAAATAGCGTTTGTCGTTGAACGTTTTTAAAGCGGTAAGCAAAACTTCAGCCTTTGGCAATAACTCAAAAGCATATTGAGCCACGAAGTACGAGGTTTAGCAATAACCCATTGAACGGCAATAGCTGAGTATCGACATCCTGTGACGTTGTTGGTCACTTATTTTTGCCGTAGATGGGAGCCTAAGGGCGTATCCCCACGCAGTCCAAAGGGCAGTGACCTAATCCTTCGAGAAAATTGACGCAGTTTTTAAGTTCATCAATGAGAAACTGATCTTTTGTCAGTTTCTCTTCATTCCAGTAATGCACTTGATGAAGTACATGCCAAAACACCCGTTCCTTTTGCGTATAGGGCTGGGTTAACGTGTATTCAATTTGGCCCCACTCTTCCATACTATCCCAGAAAAATAGCTCGATCTCCTCGATAGGAAGCTCTCCTTGCCAAAATGCTCTCAAATAGAAACACAGCTGCTTTGCTTTGTTGTCTACAAAATCTTGAACATTCACAAGTAACTCAACCGTCTCTGTTTGCTATGAAATATTATAGTCTATAACGCAGTTACCACGTGCCAGGGCAGGGTATTATTTTGTCTGAAATACTTAGGTAACTGTTTTGGGTGCTAATTTAGCCTAATCGGTAGGTGAATAAATTACCAGCCCAAGTGGCGGGTCCAGCCTATGGCGCTATTTGCAACCATCTGAATTTGTGGGGGTTTGTGAATATCTTTTATACTAAAGGTTAAAGAGTTATTTGGAATATTTATTTGCCGGTAGTGCAACTTTAGTGCGTTTTTTGCTCTAACTTTCCTTTTTAATGTGGTATTGCTCTCCCAATCATTAAAGTTGTTAAGAGAAACATCTAGGACAGGGTAGTTGGCCTGAGCCATGGTTTCTATTACTAAGTTATTGGTGGACTCTTCGGGCCAAAAGGGCGATATGGCAATGAATGTATCTGGGTCTAAGGCGGGCTGTTGTTCTGTGGCAGACAAAAATGTGGTGGCAAGCATGCCTTGGGCTATTACCATGCGATAGCCGCCTCGGTCCTGTAAATAATTATACAACGCGCTGAGTTGAAGCGTGAGCGCAGTAACGGTCGTTTCGAAGCTAAGGTATTGTGTGAGTTGATTGCTACGAGGGTGTATCTCATTGGGTTGTGATGAAGGCGCGCTATCACCCTCATCTAAAGAACCAGGCATCGTATCTTCGTTTATTGGCTCACTGGGTGTTACGGGTAAATGAAAAGGGCTAATGACTACGTTCCAGCCTTTTTCTGCGAGCAAGTCGGCAAGGCTATTGCCTTGTGAAAGCGTGAGGCTAGATGGGAAAGGTTCGGTAAGAACTATGGCTGTACCAAGAGGCAGTGGTGTTTTGGCCCCTATTTCAATGATCGGTGCTTCGCCTTCACCCACCATGATTGTTTTTACTTCACCAGGTAAGTAAGCATTACTCACGTCTTTCAGAAAGTTGCTGTGCGCCGTCATAGGTAAGAGGGATACGATGACAGCAAATAACAGAAGGATAGTTTGCCTTTTCATAGAAGAGAGATTTGCCTTTTAGTTCTACCCATTAACTGGTGCTTAACCCGTTGCTTCGTTTGTACCAATAACTAAAACAGTTATCGGCACTCTAAGCAAAAACTATAGCAATGGTTAAAAAGAATAACGGGGGGGTAGCACGTCATAGTAAAAGGCAAATTAACGCTAGTCTCTATCAATAGAAAGGGCGCCTGGGCGATAATGGCTAAACGGGATAGGGGTTTTAAAATGTAACCACTTTTCCAATGTTGGGTGAGTCAAGCTTAAACTTTCAGCGTGAAGTTGAAGGCGAGGGGCCATACTAAGCGCCTCGTCATGAGCATACAACCGGTCACCTAAGATTGGGTGGCCCAAGGCTAGCATGTGCACCCGTAGTTGGTGTGAGCGCCCTGTAATGGGATATAACGCCACTAAGGTATAGCGGCGCGCTGCATCGTCAGTGGCACGCTCAATGACTTCAAACCGCGTAATGGCTTTTTTGCCCCGTTCGAAGTCCACCATTTGTTTTGGTCTATTAGGCCAGTCGCAGATAAGGGGTAAGTCTACTTCGCCCGAATCTTCCTCTATATGGCCGTGAACCCGCGCGAAATAGCGTTTTTGGGTTAGCCGAAGCTCGAACTGCTTAGAGATATGGCGATGACTGTCTTTGTTAAGTGCCAGTACTAAAATACCCGAAGTGGCCATATCTAACCGGTGTACCACGGTAGCAGTGGGGTACACAGTGTTAACACGGCTAATCAGAGAGTCGCGGTGTTCTAGTGCTTTACCGGGAACACTCAATAGCCCGCTGGGTTTGTGTGCTACCACCATATCCTCATCCTGATACAAAATATCAAGATAAGGCGTCATTGGTGGGTTATAAACAAAGCTCGGGTTAGCCATTGCGTTGTGTCACTTATAAGTAGCCGTTAAGGGGGGAGCGTTACGGATTGTTTACCACAATTCGCAACGCATCTAGCTGAACATCAGCTTCCTGAATTACCTTATCGAGGGCATTCATTTGCGTTTCAATGAACTCAATTTCACTGTCTCGCACCGCTGGATTGCGCTTTTGTAAGTCGCGTAAACGTTGAATTTCTTCGCCCAAGGTCAAGTGCATGGTATTCAACGCGTCGTGCTGCTTTTGATTGGCCTGCTGGTGGGCAAGCTTACGCGCCTTCTCAATAGCCAACTCAAGTGGCTGTTGCAGGGCTTTCAATAGCTGCGCTGAAATTTTACGTCCAATCTTACGTTTCACATCGAAGCTTAAGTCAGACGCATTTCCTTGTGCATCTAAGCATACGCGTACCGGCGTCTGCGGTAAGAAACGGCTAAGCTGCAGCGCTTTTGGCGCTTGAGCATGAAGAACAAATAACGCCTCTATCCAGTATGCGCCTTTTGGCAGCGACGGCTCAGCAATAAAGCCCATGCTACTCTTGCCGTGAACATCCGTAAGGATAACGTCAATGGCGGTATGAACAAGAGGGTGGTCCCAGCTAAGAAACTGCACGTTCTCTAAGGTTGTTGCCACACGGCGCTTGTAGGTGACTGTCATTCCCTCAGGGTCAAGGCCAGGAAGCTGACTCACCATAGACTCGGTAGGCATAAGAATAAAGCAGTCGTTGCCTTTCTCTTCTTGCTGTACACCGATAGCGTCGAACACGCGGCCCATGAAGCGCGATAGATCTTGTTCGCTATCAAGGGTAACAATGTCTTCGAGTAACTGCTCTACGCGGCCTTCACCAGAGGCATTTAACTCTAGTAAGCGATCTCGTCCGGCCTCCAACTGCGCTACAAGCTGGCTGTTCAGCGTTACGCTCATATTGATAAGTTCATCACGAGCGCTTATATCATCGGGATGTAAGCATGCACCAACAAGCAACGGTTTAACGTCATCGAATACGCCAGAGCCTGTCGGGCAGGTTTTCTCAAATGCGTTTAGTCCTTCATGGTACCAATCTAACAACACATGCTGCGCGGTCTTAGCAAGATACGGTACGTGAATTTGTACTGTTTGCGTTTGGCCAATTCGATCGAGTCGACCAATGCGCTGTTCCAGTAAATCAGGTGTAATGGGTAAATCGAACAACACCAAATGGTGGGCAAACTGGAAGTTACGGCCTTCACTGCCAATTTCGCTACACAGTAGAATTTGTGCACCTTCTTCCTCGTCGGCAAAGTAGTGAGCAGCCTTGTCGCGCTCTACAATGCTCATACCTTCGTGGAATACGCTGTGTCGAATGCCTGATTGAGTGCGAATGACTTCACCTAGCTCTTGCGCAGTGCGAGCACTGGCACAAATAAGCAGTATTTTTTCAGGCTTAACGCTCTGCATGAAGTCAAGCAGCCATTCAACACGAGGGTCGTGTTTAGTCCAGCTATTTACCACGTTGGCCATTCGCTCGGGGTAAAGCGAGTAGGTCAGGTCGCCGCCGCTTACCGCATCTGCGTAGACTTCAGGCAACGCAAGTTCATAAGCGCTCAGTTTACGTTCAGGAAAGCCTTCAATATTAGCGCGACGGTTTCTAAACAGCATGCGGCCAGTGCCGTGACAGTCAATTAACTGGTGTAACAGCGCATGGCGGTTTTCTGGCGTGCTCAAATCGCCGGTGTGCTCCATGACATCAGGGGCGAACTCTGCCAATTTGGTACGTTGTTTGTCGTTAGGCTCTGCATCTGAAAGCAGTGGCGCGACGGCGTCGGCCAGCTGGCTATATTTCGACTCTTCTTCTAAAAAAGCGTTGTAACTATGAAAACGAGCAGGGTCAAGAAGACGCAGGCGAGCAAAGTGACTTTCGTGACCAAGCTGATCTGGGGTTGCAGTAAGCAGCAATACACCAGGCGTTAGGTTAGCTAAAGCTTCAACGCACTTATACTCAGCTGATGGCGCCTCGCTTGACCACGCCAGGTGATGAGCTTCATCCACAACCATCAAATCCCAGCTTGCGGCTTGAACTTGCTTTTGGCGCTTTTCACTTTGGCTTAAAAAGTCGATGCTACAAAGTACTAGCTGATCGTTTTCAAACGGATTCACTTCGCCAGCATCAGACGCTTCGCTTTCTTCTATCGCGTCGCAACGACTTTCATCGTAAATGGCAAAGGGTAGGTTTACTCTACGAAGCATCTCTACCAGCCATTGGTGGACTAATGAGTCAGGCACCAAAATAAGCACGCGTTCAGCGCGGCCCGTTTTAAGCTGCTGATGGATAATTAGCGCAGCTTCAATGGTTTTACCTAACCCTACTTCATCGGCAAGGAGTACGCGCGGCGCGTGTCTACCGCCGACTTCTGAAGCAATGTGAAGCTGATGAGGAATAAGAGAAATACGCGCGCCAGCTAGGCCGATAGTGCTAGAGCGAAGGTAGTCGTATTGATAGTCTAAAGCACGCTCTCGTAAATCGAACCACTTTGGGTTGTCGAGCTGCTGGCTGAACAAACGTCTTTCAGGTTGGTTTAGTTGAATATGGCTGTCTAGCATCGTCTCGGGCAAACGCACTTGCGCTTTGGTGTCTTCGCTAAGCCCGTGATAAATACACACCCCTTGGCTTTCTTCTTTTTCTGTAATGGTCATTTCCCAACCATCTTGGCTTTTTACTGTTTCGCCTATTTCAAAGATGAGTCGCGTTAGTGGAGCGTCTTGTTTGGTATATTTACGTGCTTCGCCAGTTGCGGGGTACAATACTTCAACTGAACGGAAATCGGTGCCCATAATCACACCTAAACCTAGCTCTGTTTCCGTGTTGCTTAACCAACGTTGACCAACTGAAAATTGACTATCTGAACTCATAAATCACCAACCTGTTTTTCGGGGGGCGATATTGTACGCATTGCGCTGTGATAAGTCATTAATACTAGACTATTGGTTGTCGTTTTTACTACATAGGCGTAGAGGGGGCGAATTTGCAACACGCATAAACACATCCATGTGGTTCTCAAATGGTCGTGTCTACTGCCAATGCATTTTATACAGGGCTTGTATGCCTTGTATCGCCTTTTTATCATCGTTGCTGGTTGCATTCTTTATGGCGTTAATAAGTTCGGGGGCGTTGTAAGGCTCAAGTAATGTTAAGAAAGTCGCTGTGCCAGGCGGCATGCCTATACTCGATAAGTAGAGTTGAGGTGATGTTAACAAGTGTCGGTTGATTGAATGGTAAATTATTTGACGATAGTAACGCACTTTTTGTTTTTATCTGCTATTTATCTAACACTTACTCCACAAAAGGAATTGCATAGTGTCGCAGACAAGACGTTTTGTCTCTAGCTTTCGAGTCCCGCCGTTAATGCTACATTTAGCGACTGCCGCTCGCTGCCTATTTGTCACTGCCCTCATTATTAGCGAGCTGGCCTATGCGCGTCCTATCGTGCTTGCAACCTCGGAAGTTAGCCCCTTTAGTGACAGCAAAGACGTGTCGAAAGGATACGTAAATGAAGTGGTGGTAAAAGCTTTTGAAGAACTAGATGAGCAGCTTATCGTTGAGCGTTATCCTCATGCTAGGGCTGTGATGTTGGCAAAGAAGGGAGCACTCGATGGCGTATTTCCTGTTCACCATCATGAGCGCTTCACAGACGCATTCCTTTTATCTGATGCGATCCCTGCAGGAGCAAGTGGGTTCCTAATTAGGACGAAAGATTTCAAGGATAACAGTAGCCCCGACAACCTTGTTGAATGGCTTAAACGACAAAATTTACGAGGAATCGGGTATCTGAGGGGGACGACAGCCCCCAAATTCTTATCAAATGAAACGTTTTTCAACCTGTATCCGGGAGCATCTACCGTTAACCTATTGGATTTACTTGGTAAAGGACGAATTGATGTACTGTTTATTGATAAATACAGCGCAAAGGAGGCGTTAGTAAATGAACGGCCCAATTTAATTGGGAAGTTTAATTTTATCCCTGGAGCGGAGGTAGCTAGCACTTATCATCTCGCACTGTCTAAGCAGACACCTGGAGCCTCTCAGTTAATTGAGAAATTTAACTTAGCGTTACAGAAACAAAAACAAAGCGGATTATTAACGCTCATACTCGAGAAATATGGCGTCTATGAAGCTTCACAGGGGGAAGAGGCATTAGTTGTCGGGGCGCCAGATATTAATGCCGTTTTTCAAGCTAAAGCATACTTAGATAAACACGATTCGCCTTTGCTGCACTCCAATATTCAATGGCGAATAATGGATGAAACCGTTTTGCGCCGTAGACTGCTAGGTAACTTTTCTGTTAACGAAAACAGCTTCGACTTGGTGTTAATCGGCAGCTATGGTCTTCCCATATGGGCTAAACGAGGCGTTCTACTTCCTTTCAAATCGCATCCCGCCGATTACGATATCGACGACATTATTCCTGCCGCTCTGCATGCAAACATTGTCGATGGACAGCTTTATGGATTGCCTTTTGTCGCTGAAACTACGCTTACTTTTTACCGAAAAGATCTGCTGGAAAAGTTTAGTTTAAGTCTACCCACCGTACTCACCTATAACGATATTAAGTCTCTTGCTAAACAAGTACATATACCTGAAAAAGAAGTCTATGGTATAGGGCTTAGAACGCGAGTGGGCTGGGGGCAGAATATGGCATTAGTGAGCACCATGGCTAACACCTATGGCGGGGCGTGGTTAGACAACAACATGCAGCCCACACTGGATAGTAAGGCATGGTTTGATGCAGTCGGTATGTATGCTGAACTTGTTAGGCAATATGGGCCGCCTGATAATCATGATATGGGTTGGCAAGAGAATCAAGAGCTCTTTGCCCAAGGGAAATTAGCCTTTTTCGTTGACGCTTCTTCATTAGGCGGGGCTTTATTTGATGATCACTTTTCTAAAGTGACTCAATTTACCGGAGTAACCTATGCGCCGCTGGGTAAGCAACAGAAAGGGGCGCAATGGTTTTGGTCATGGAATTTTGCAATACCGAAACAATCTCGCTATGTAGAAGAGGCACAGCTACTTGCGCATTTTTTAACGTCTAAAACCTTCATTAATTTACTTAAGAAAGCCCGCGGAGAATACGCGGCCCCGTCTGGTACTCGACACTCAACGTATTCTAGCGATTATCTGCAAGCCGTACCTTATGCGGCTTTTGAACATCAAGCATTGAAGTTACTTTCAAGCGATAAACCAGGTAATGCCATGGTAGGCAAACAGTTTATCCCTATCCCAGAATTTACCGCTATCGGTTACGCCGTAGGGGCACAAATTAATGATGTGGTTACTGGGGAAAAAAGCGTAAAAGCGGTGCTAGAAGGAGCGCAAAGCCAGACTCAGATTATTTTGGAACGGGCAGGGTACTTCGCTGATAAAGAAGAATAGCGTGTTAGCAAAGTAGTTAGTATTACGAATGTGCGAGAAGTGCAAAGGCGAGTCACTCCACAAAATAAATATCAAAAAACAGTGCTAATTCTCAAAAACTGGATTATGGTGGAATTAAGGGTTCGCTATTTTACTAACGAACTCGCGAGGCAGAATGAGTAGTACTGCTTCTCAGTCGACGCGAGTAGGGGAAGAGGTCCTGTTTCGAGCGGCATTCTCCTACAACCGTAACTGCAGCTTGTTAGCGCGTGCGTTCATTAAAGAGCATAACGGCTAACCTGGCTTTATTTACCGGAGTGAAGGATGCCAAGAAAAAATTCTACCGAAACTAAGATTTACGTCCTCGATACTAATATTCTGCTTCACGAACCCCACGCTTTTCTCTCCTTTAAAGAACACGACGTTGTAATTCCAATGACTGTATTGGAAGAGCTCGACTACATCAAAGACAGCAAAAAAGACGTGGCGCGTGACGCACGGGTATCCATTCGCGCAATGGAGGACTTACTCCACGATGCAACGCCAGAAGATATGCTGGCTGGCGTATCTATGGATGGGTTAGGCGCGGGACAAACGGCACCCTCAGGCAGTTTATCTATTTTCGCCGACCTTAACATGGTTGAGTCTCAGCAGGTCTTTACCAGCAATGAGAATGACAATCGCATTATTAACGTAGCGCTGCATTTACAAAAGACGTTTGCGCCGCAAAAAGTGGTATTGGTGACCAAAGACTTAAACATGCGGCTTAAGGCGAAAGGGGCAGGCCTTGCTCATGTTGAAGATTATCGCACCGACCAACTCATTACCGACATCAAGTATCTATCCCGAGGCTTCCATACATTTGAAGGCAACTTTTGGGAAAGCGTAAAAAGTGTGGATAGTCGCACCGAAGGGCGAGACACTATTCATACTATTCCCAAATCTATGCTGCCAGAAGCGTATGTAAATGAGTTCTTGTTAGATGAAACCAAACAGTTCGCAGGCTTAGTGGAAGAAATTACCGACGATCATTTAGAGGTACTGGATTTAGGTTACGAACGCTTAATGGGCCGTCATGCGTGGGGAATTATGCCTAAAAATATCGGCCAGGCAATGGCGCTTCATGCGCTACTCGACCCGCACATTGATATGGTTATCCTTACCGGGCCTGCCGGTAGTGGTAAAACTCTCCTTGCGCTAGCTGCTGCCCTTGAAATGGTGGTAGAGCGAAACATGTACGATAAGATCATCGTAACGCGAAGCACGCCTGAAATTGCCGAATCTATTGGCTTTTTACCGGGAACCGAAGAGGAAAAAATGTTGCCCTGGTTGGCGGCTATCACCGACTCGCTTGAAGTGCTTCACAAACACGATGAGAATACCAAAGGCTCTATGAATTACATCATGGAAAAAGCCAACATTCAGTACAAGTCGGTGAACTTTATGCGAGGCCGAAGCATTCAAAATGCCATTGTGATTTTGGATGAGTCGCAAAACTTAACGGCGTCACAGCTTAAAACCATTATCACGCGCTGTGGTGAAGGCACTAAGCTCATTGTTGGGGGCAACCTAGCGCAGATAGACAGCAATTACCTAAGTGCTGTGACCTCGGGTTTGACCTATCTAGTTGAGAAATTTAAAGACTTCTCTGGCAGTGCCACCATTAACTTAGATGGGGTGGTAAGAAGCCGCTTGGCGAGTTTTGCCGAAGAAAACCTATAGCTTAAATGCGTACCGGTAATTCATAGGTTTATACCAAAAGCGCCTTGACTCATTTGAAGGCGCTTTTTCCCACTAAATTTCAATTAAAGGTATGACTTGCCCGCCTTTTGTGTAGGGCGTGAGTAAGCCGCTTTTAGTCCACCGCTTCTACTTGATAGCGACCTGTCACTATATAACGCTCAGTGTCTTCAGAGACTTGTCCAAATGGAATAAGGGCTGGGCCAGTGGGGTCGTAGAGGACGTAAGTCTCGCCGTCGTGGACTATGGTTCTATCATCTACCATAGGGGTGAGCGCTATGCCCAACAACGCGTGATTGGGCAGAAATACCATTATCATTTTCGTGGACGGTAAAAATGCGCGAACCATCGACGATGCCAGTACAGCCTTACTGTCACAGTCTCCGACATTTTGCATAAGTACGTTAATGGGTGGAGCATAGCCTGAACCATTACTTACCACTCTGTCTTCAAGTGTGTCATACGGAATACTTTGCAGCCAGCTTAGAATCAGCGAAAAGTACGCCCGTGAATCAGACTGTGCGTTGACCTTTTCGTAAAACGCTTGCGAGGCGGCGACCAGCGGTTTCACCGACTCGGCGGCATAGCGGGTATGGTCGGGTTTTATCGCCTTTTGATTGAACAACGTGGTGAAGCGCGTAAAGTAATGCTCATCTAAGTACGCGTTATACGCCTCTCGCTGGACGGCTTTAAGGTTGCTGAGTATGGCCTCGACCTTATCTTCATTCGCCCCTTTAACCTGTATATCAATAGAGTCGCGCTTTGGTATTATCTTAACGCGGGCCTCTTTGGGGTTAATTTTTTTGGCCTCTTCCATCAGCGCAACCGTTACGTAACGCTGGGCTATTTTGGGCCGATAGTTGGCTTGTTGAGTTGGTGCTGCTTTAATTGCGGTGTGAGGTAATTCGAAGGAAATAGATTGTCGAGTGCTATCCATATCTAGCCATTCATAGCTAAATAGTACGCCCGATTCACTCTGCGCCTTTTTGAATTTGAGTTGCTCGGCCCCTGCGGTGGTTGAGAAGAAAAGCCCAACCGATAGCCAATACAAGCCCACTAATAACACCCTATTGATGGCGCTTAATGGTGGGGAAGTAATTTTTCTAAACACTGTGCAGTACGCCTACTCATAACCAACGTCGTGTTACTGAGTATGCGTACCTTAGTAGAAAATACAAGGCTATCTGAAAAGCGGCTATCTCATTGGCCTACTCTTGAAACCAGTTTAGCTCATCGTGAAGGCCAACAACGCTACCTACAATTATAAGGGTAGGAGGCTGAAGCTGGGCTTTTTCTTGCTTAGCGACAATGTCTTCAAGCGTACCCGTTAACACCTGCTGCTTTTCAGTGGTGGCAGATTGCACAAGTGCGATTGGGGTAGAGGCATCTAGCCCTTGCTCTATCATCTTTTCGCAGATGATAGGCAAACCTGTTAAACCCATGTAAAACACTGCGGTTTGGTTTTTCTGTGCAAGAGCAGGCCAATTAAGGTCAATAGTGCCATTTCTTAAGTGGCCGGTGGCAAATACCACAGACTGTGCGTGATCTCTATGGGTAAGGGGAATGCCCGCATAGCTTGATGCACCGCTTGCTGCGGTAATTCCGGGTACAACTTGAAACTCAATGCCGTGCTGAATAAGGGTTTGAATTTCTTCACCACCGCGGCCGAAAATGAACGGATCGCCGCCTTTTAAACGCACCACGCGGTTACCTTTTTTCGCTTCGTCAACCATAAGTTGGTTAATATCATCTTGTGGGAGCGTGTGATTGCTTTTGGCTTTACCCACGTAAATTTTCTCGGCATCACGGCGCACCAGCTCAAGGATTTGTGGTGAAACCAGACGGTCGTAAACTACCACGTCGGCTTTCTGCATTAAGCGTAAGGCACGAAAGGTAAGCAAGTCTGGGTCGCCAGGGCCTGCACCCACAAGATAAACCTGACCTTCCACCTTTTTATCTTCGGCGGCCGCTTGCAGTGCCACATCAAACGCCTCATCGGCTTTCTTGTCTTGGCCCTTTTCAACCATTTCAGCAATGTCGCCGTCAAGTACGTCTTCCCAGAAGTAGCGTCTTGCGGTTACCCCGTTAAGGGTTTGCTTTACTTTTTCGCGAAATTTCTCAGAAAACGCACCTAGTCGACTTAAATTAGCGGGAAGTACCGTCTCTAACTTTTGACGTAAATAACGCAGTAAAACAGGCGCAACGCCACCACTGCTCATGGCTATAATAATGGGCGAGCGGTCGACAATAGAGGGGGTGATAAACTGGCAAAGTGGCGTATTATCTACCACATTCACCAGCACTTTGTTAGCGCGTGCAAGGTCGTGGATATACTGATTCACATCGCCTTTATCGGTGGCAATGAAGACCATGTCCTTGTCTGACAGGTCAGTGTCTTGAAACTCACGTTCAATGAGCGTTACTTTCTCGTTGTTAGCAAGCAGCTTAACCGTATCGCAAACCCAAGGTGCCACCACGGTAACGGTGGCTGGGGTCTTCATAATAAGCTCTAGCTTACGGGCTGCAACTTCACCCGCCCCTACAATAAGGACGTTAAGTTTTCTGGCATCAAGGAATAACGGAAAGTAATCCATAGCGGTTTTCTTAGCTTCAAATACAAAAAAAGAACTGACACTATTTTGCGCCAATTCTTTTTAATTAGAAAACAACGAAAACAGCCTTCATATTGCAATTAGTTATATAAAGGCTGGAAGTGTTGCTATTTAGTTCTTACGTTTACGGTTTTCACGGTTGCCTCTAGGTGCACGATCACCTTTGTCACCGCGGCTTCCACGACCGTCGCGCTTAGGTGGCGTGTCTGACCATTCACGAATGTTCAATCGCTGACCTGCTACGCGTGTGCCCGAAAGGGTGTCACGGGTTTCTTTTGGCATACCGTCAGGTAAATCAACAGTACTGAAGTTATCATAAATCTCGATAGCGCCAATGTGCTTCGAGTTTATGTTTGCTTCGTTCGCAATAGCGCCAACGATGTTGCCAGGCTTAGCGCCGTGAACATGACCTACTTCAATACGGAAGCGCTGCATGCCTTCTTCTGGCTTGCGGTTACCACGTGGTACTCTTGGCTTTCTTTCGCGGCCATCACGACCATCGCGAGAGTTTCTATCACGATTATCGCGTGGAGGCTTGCTGTTGATGTCTGGTCGATCTGATTCTTTAAGAATTAACGGCTCGTCGCCTTGCGCAATTTTAAGTAGCGCAGCCATGATGGTTTCAGGAGACGCTTCGTTTTCTTCTTTAATCATCTCAACAATAGGCATTAATGATTCAATGCTATCGTCTTGGGTTGCTTCGGCAACCGATTGTTTGAAGCGGCTTAAACGGGTTTCGTTAATTTCGCTAATTGAAGGAATTGGCATTGCTTCAATAGGCTGTTTAGTGGTTTTCTCGATAGAGAATAACAAGCGCTTTTCACGGTGAGAGATAAATAGGATCGCATCACCTTGACGACCAGCACGACCAGTACGGCCGATACGGTGTACGTAAGATTCGCTGTCGTACGGGATATCGTAGTTGATAACGTGGCTTACACGCTCAACGTCAAGACCACGGGCTACAACGTCGGTAGCGACAAGGATATCAATTTTACCCTGTTTAAGTTTTTCAACAGTGCGCTCACGAGCTGCCTGAGGAATATCACCGTTTAGTGGTTCTACGTCGTAACCACGAGCAGAGAGTTTATCTGCTAGTTCAACCGTAGCGGTTTTCGTACGTACGAATATGATCATTCCGTCGAATACTTCCACTTCCATGATACGCGTTAGCGCTTCAAGCTTGTGGTGTGGTGCAATTTGGCAATAACGCTGGCGAATGGTGCTAGCTGTACTTACCTTAGACGCAATTTTAACGTGCTTAGGGTCTTTCAAGTATCGCTGAGTAATCTTCTTAATTGGGCCAGGCATAGTTGCCGAGAACAGTGCGGTTTGGCGCTCTTCTGGTGCGTGGCTAAGAATAAGTTCAACGTCATCGATAAAGCCCATACGAAGCATTTCGTCAGCTTCGTCTAGCACTAAGAACTTAAGTTCGCTTAAGTCTAGTGTTTTGCGCTTAATGTGGTCGATGATACGGCCTGGTGTACCAACAACCACCTGAACGCCGCGCTTAAGCTGGCGAATTTGGTTGTCGTACGACTGACCGCCGTATACTGGAAGTACTTTAATTTTTTGACTAAAGCTCGCATAAACCTGAAACGCCTCTGCAACCTGAATTGCTAATTCACGGGTTGGGGCCAATACCAGTAATTGCGGCTTACGTTGCTCAGGATCGATATTTGCCAACATGGGCAGGGCAAACGCAGCGGTTTTTCCTGTCCCTGTCTGTGCCTGACCGAGTAAGTCGTGTCCTTCAAGTAAAAGAGGAATACTCTCAGCTTGAATAGGAGACGGTTTCTCGTAGCCAACTTTTTCAAGGGCTTGTAAGATTGGTTCTGGTAAATTGAGGTCTTTAAATGTCATGTCGACAGTTGTTGTCATTAAGGGTCCTGGTGCATTAAGTAAGGAGGGTGCGGCATACGACTAAACCGTACTTTTTCGGTTTATTATCGCAAGACGCTATACAGCGTTGAACTGGCCTGTCCGGCGAGTTAATGAAGCGTATTCTTAGCGTATTTCGCGATATGCTTGCCAGCAGTGTTGCAAAAAACAGTATTATATTCGAATAATGGACAGGTTGCCACGAAATTGCATAAATTTGACGAAATAATAAGCAGTGCGGTGAGCGTTTTTTTACAATGTGCAGCAATGTGACAATAAAAATTTGAGGAAGGGCAAGGAATTACAATGACAAAGCATAAAACAAATAAATTAATTAAACGTACAACGTTAGCGGTTATGTTGACCAGTGCGCTTTTGTCAGGGTGTAGCGAAAAGTCGATGGAAAGCCACTTGGCAGATGCGAGAAACTATGTTTCTCAGCAGCAAGTTGATGCAGCCATTGTTGAGTACAAAAATGCAATTCAAAAAGGGCCTAATGCTGCTGAGCCACGCTTCGAGTTAGGCAAGCTTTATTTACAAAAGAACAACTTTGCCGCGGCAGAAAAAGAATTAAACAAAGCCATGGAGCTTGGTTATCCCGTAAGTCAAGTTATCCCTCTTTTATCTGTCGCTTATCAGCAATCAGGAGCAGAAAATGCCCTTGCTGAAGTGGATTACCGCGCAGAAGGTATGACTGCGGTAGAGTCAGCGGAAGTCGGGTTTTACAAGCTTCAGGCGCTTATGCAATTAGGTAAGACCGAAGAGGCACAAACGTTAATAGCCGATCTTTCTACGCTAGATACAAGCTCGGTATACAAGGGGCTAATCGATAGCTATACGTTTGTTTTAGACAATGACATGGAAGGCGCGTTAGCAGCAACTGAAGCGCTGCGCGAACAAGCACCAACCAATAAAGACGTACTTCAGCAGTTAGCAAAAATCTATCTGCAAAGTGGTGAGCCAGCAAAAGCCGCTGAAGTCTATGGCGTTTACGTGAGTCATTACCCTGATGATGTTACCAGTAAGTTTGCCTATGCTTCGCTGCTCATTGAAATAAGAGAACTCGATAAAGCAGAGCCCATTGTAGATGATTTGCTAACGCTTAATGAGAATCATCCTTTACTCAATACGTTTAAAGGCATTATTGAGTCGGCCAATGAAAACTATGCCAATGCTTTAGAGTACTTGGAAATTGCGGTGCAAAACGGCAGAAGCGACCAAGTTGTTAGATTGGTCGCTGGGTTTAGTGCATATCAAATTCAAGATTTTGAGGCAGCTCAGCGTCACTTAACCATGGTGGCATCCAGCTTACCTGATAATCATCCCGGCCTGCGTATGTTAGCAGACAGCATGCTTCAGCTTGGTGAAAATGATGAAGCGCTAGAAGTATTGGCGCGGGTGGAAGGTGAGCAAGGCGTAGACGCGGCACTTTTCTCAAAGGCGAGCTATCAGTTACTTAAAGATGGTAACGTGGTAGGTGCTAAGCAAATGGTAGCAAAGTCTGAGGCGGTAAGTACTACGGCTGATGATTTATCTCGTTTAGGTGTGCTTCAGCTTTCACTTAACGACATTGATGGTCTGGTTAATTTGGAAGAAGCGGTAGAAAAAGCGCCTGAGTCAGTGACATCTCAAGCGACCTTGCTACGCGCTTACATTGCCACCAATCAACTTGATAAAGCCAAGACTGCGGCAAAAGACTGGCACGAACAATCGCCAGAAACTGCTGCGCCACTTATCTACCTAGGTAATATTGCTACTGCTGAAGGTGCGTATCAAGATGCCGCCCAATACCTCGACAAAGCAAGTGAACTTAGTGATGCGGGCAATGAAGTAACGTATTCACGGGCTAAGCTATTGGTAGCAGAAGGCAAAAAAGATAATGCCATGGCGTTCATTCGCGCATTTGTTGATAAGAACCCTGCCGACGTACAAGCGCTAGCGCTGTGGTTTGCATTAGCCGTTGAAAAAGGCAATGGCGATGAGGTTATCGCGCATGCCCAAACGCAGTTTAATGGCAACAAAGATCAGCTTAATTTACGGCTTTTACTCGCAAGAATGTATTCCCTTAACAATCAGCTTGATAAAACAGTCTCGCTTTTAGCCGACGTAAAAGGCGACGAGTCATCACCGCAGGCGTTTTGGAACTTAAAAGGGCAGTCGCTTATTGCGACTAATAATGTAAAAGAAGCGACCGCATTTTTCGATCATTGGTTATCCCTTTACCCTCAGGATAAAAACGCGGTACTGGGCAAACTGCTTATCGTTGATTCACAAAAGCAGTTTAAGCAAGGGCTAGCGTTAACCAACAAGGTGCTAGCAAAACGCCCAGACGCACAATTAACGCTTTTAAAAGCGTATTTCCATAGCCGTTTGGGTCAGGCACAGCCTGCGTGGGAGATCATTAACAACACCGCGGATGATGTTAAAACGCTGCCGTTTGTTAGAGGGGTTATTGCTCGTTTACACCTTATCGAGAAAGCGCCAGAGCAGGCGGTAGACCATGCTAAAGCGGCTTATGATGCCACACCTAATTCAGACAATGCCTTACTTCTCGTGGCTGCACTAGAAATGTCTGGGAAAAAAGAGCAGGCCTTTAGTTTTCTACAAAAGCATGTAAAGGCGCATAACAACGATGTTCAAAGCGCCATGCTGTTAGCTGAGCGACAAATTCGCAACGACAGAGACAGCGCAATTGAAACCTATGAGCAGGTGTTAACACAAACGCCGGACAACTTTGTTGTGCTCAACAACTTAGCTTATTTGGCGTTTGAAGATAACGACTTAGCCCGTGCGGAAACACTTGCCAAAAAAGCGGTATCACTACAGCGCGAGAATGCCGATGCGGTCGATACACTGGCCCAAATACATATTGCGAAAGGTGAAAAAGAGGCAGCACTGGCACTCTATGAGCAAATTTCTGCGGGGCCGATTGCAAACGATGAAGTCTATCTTAATCACGTAGCCTTGCTGCTTGAATTAGACAAAGACGCTTTGGCTAAACGCAGGCTAGCAAGTAGAGAGTTTACAACTGAGGCTGCAAAACAAAGGGTGGAAGCGCTTAAAACGCAGTACGGCTTGTAAGGCGTACCTGCCAGCACCGGGTGCTAAACAGGTTTAGCCGAGGTTAAGTGAATTAGCAGAGCAATGCTGCTTTGCCGCTTACTCCAAACTTTATAAAACAAAGGCCACTCACAGTGGCCTTTGTTATTTTTGGGGCGTTTCTAGAAGCGCGCGAGAGTGCCGTTTGAGTTATCAAAAACGGTGTAGAGGTTTAATCAGAGGTGTTTGTTTCACCTTTTACCGCTTGCGCTGACACCTGGGCCTTAAGCTCGCGTAATTCCTTCATAACGTCGTGCAACGTTGGCTCAACATGCCCTTGTGCCATTTGCTCCTCTAGCAGCGCTGCTTCTTTCTCTGCGCGGGCTTTTTCGTTTTCCCTTTCCATTACGTTTACTACAATGCCAATCACCATATTTAAGAACGCAAACGCCGTGAAAAAGATAAAGGTGAGGTAGAAGATCCAGCTTAGTGAATACACTTCCTGGGTTTCATACATCACGTCTGTCCAATCCTCGAATGTCATTATTCTAAAGAGCGTTAACATTGAGATGGTAATGTCGCCCCACAGCACGGGATTAATGTTTTCAAATAACGTACTGCCTACCGCTGCGTATATGTAAAAAATGATAAACATCAGCAGCATGACATAAGCCAACTGAGGCAAAGCTTTTACTAAAGAAACAAGCAATATTCTAAGCTCTGGAATAATTGAAATCATACGAAGTACGCGGAATACACGTACCAAACGGGCTATCAATGCCAATTCCGTATCGTCAGCTGGAATAAGACTTATAACCACAATAAGCGTATCGAACCAGTTCCAAAAGCTTCTGAAAAAAAAGCGTTTTTGCTTTTCAGCTAAAAAACGAATAGTGAGTTCAGTTAAAAAGAACGCGCTAATGAACCAGTCTAAGAACAACGTGACTGAAGCCATCCCTGAAGGCAGTTCGTAAGTTTTAGCCCCCACCAGCAGTGCCGAAATAACGATGACACTGATGACAAAGGCTTCAAACCATTTATTGGCGCGGATTCGTTCAAATTTATTTTGAAGTTCAGAGGCTTGCATTTTTAATTATCACTCAAGGAAAAATCAATAAACCAATTGGCTTGTGGTAAACCTTATTGGCGTTATACTAAAGTTGCTATGCGCACATTTATTGCGACATAAATGTAGGGGCAGTCAGCGCGAATTAAAACCTGTATCCCTACATAAAAGGTAAAACTGTAACGTAAAAAGCTAGGTCATTTACTATATAGGTAAGAAACAAAAGGGCATAATCATGGATGATGAGTTAAGACTGTTGCAAGCAAAATTACACGCCGTGTCCGTACGTTTATCTAATTTTGTATTGACGAAGCAAAACGCTCAAGCCTTGTGTAATGAGTATCGACAGCTTCTAGGTGCCCTGCAAAAGTTCACGCCGGCCAAATAACCCTCACGCTTTTCTTTACTACAAACTAGGCGGCGCACAAAAAAGGGCAGCGCTGCGCTACCCTTCTAATTCATCATCGAATGAACGACGATACAATTTAGCCGTTGTCATTGTTCGTAACGGGCTTAAGGCCGCGATTTATCATCGCTACGTCTTCACCTGTCAACGTACCTGCTGCTTGTTTAAGCGTAATTACAGACTGAATAAAGTCGTATCGAGCACCGGCTAGGTTACGGCGTGCGTCGAATAAGTTACGCGTGCTGTCGAGTACGTCAACGATAGTACGTGTGCCTACATCGAACCCTGCTTCAGTTGCTTTGAGTGCACTGTCTGCCGACACAACGGATTGTTCTAGCGCACGAATAGTCGAGATAGACGCTTTTACGTTATTAAACGAGCTACGAACTGACTGTACCGTTTGACGATACGTCTGCTCTGCGGCTTGGCTGGCCGCTACGTAGTTGTACTTCGCTTGCGACGTTTGCGCGCTTACGCTACCGCCTTGATAGATTGGAACGTTCAGCGTAATGCCAATTGATTGGTTATCCAAGTACGGCGTTTCATACCCAAACGGTGTGGTAGAGCCGTCGTCATTTAATATTTCAGCATCAACATCATCTTTCGAGCGACCGTAGCTGCCAGACAGTGATAATGTTGGCAAGTGACCAGAGCGCGCAATAGCAATATCTTCTTTTGCCACGTCCATGGCCAAACGGTCAACTAATAGAGCAAGATTTTGGTCCTGCGCGGTCTCTAGCCAGCTGTCTACAGTTTCTGGTACTGGCATAGTCGCAGAGAAATTCTCTGTATTTAGACCGAAAAGACGATCGTGGTACTTGCCGGTAATAACACGAAGTGCTTCAAGGGCAAACTCAAGCTGGTTTTTCGCTTGGATTTCCTGAGCTACTGTGCTGTCGTAGTTTGCTTGCGCTTCATGCACGTCAGTAATTGCCGTTAGGCCTACTTCAAAGCGCTGGCGTGTTTGCTCAAGCTGACGCTCAATGGCGCGTTTTTCAGCACCAACAAACTCTACGTTGTCACGGGCACGCAACACATCGAAATACGCGGTAACCGTACGCACGATAACATCTTGCATACTAGCCGCAAGTTGCGCATCGCTTTGCTCTGCCACTTTCTCTGCGCGGTCTAAACCCAACCAGTTCGCGTGGTCATACAAAGACATTGATAAGGAAAGTCCGTAATCAGTGGTGTCGACAGTGGTATCTGTTGTGAAGATCGTATCTGGACCAAGCAGCTGAAAGCGTTCAGACTCCGAGTGCGTATAACCCACAGAGCCAGAGATTTGGGGTAGTAGGCTTGCGCGGCTAAGACTGATCCCTTCGAACGCAGCATCACGTTGCGCTTTCGCCTGGTTTACCAGTGGATCGTTTGCCAGTGCTTGTTGATATACCTGCATTAGGTCATCGGCTAGCGCACCAGTTGTCATCGAAACACCGATAACTAGCGACAGAAGTGTTCGTTTCATGCTTACGTCTTCCTGTTGTGTTCAAGTTGCGTCGTCGTTTATTCGTTAAGACGACTTATTAAAACCAAGTGTATGAAAATTCAACCACAAACCGAAAGTCCAAACTCGTAACAGTATTCGATTAACTGTAACAGAATATGTGATCTACCCACGCAATTATTATAGTAATAGACGACTTGTAATATGAGTTTTCTGTTATTCGCTCACACGCCGTACCGCATTTTTCATGCGTATACATGGTTGGTGTGTAAATGTACTATGTATGATAAATCTATTTGAACCATAAGTGTCAGCAAATGAGCAAGGAATTCCTTTCATTTACCTCAAATGACGTCGAAATTACCGACATTAAGCCAGTGTATCGTGGTTTCTTTACCATGAATCAGTATCAATTTAAGCACAAGTGTTTTAACGGAGAATGGAGCGACACGGTCACGCGAGAAATATTTGAACGCGGTCACGCGGTGGGTGTCTTGCCCTACGATCCTGAACTCCAAGAGTTTGTGCTCATTGAGCAAGTCAGAATTGGGGCATTAGCCACATCTTCAAGCCCTTGGTTGATAGAAATTATCGCGGGCATGATCGACAAAGGAGAAACACCGGAGTCTGTATGCCATAGAGAGTCGATGGAAGAGGCAGGTATTACCCTAGATAAATTAACCAAAGCGCTGAGTTATTTATCGAGCCCAGGCGGCACGACCGAAAGGTTACACATTTTTGTAGCAAAGACTGATGCTAGCCAAGCGCAAGGCATTCACGGCCTAGAAAGCGAGTCTGAAGACATTAAAGTACACCGAATAAAAGAAAACACCGCCCTTGAATGGTTGGAAAATGGCCATATTGACAACGCCGCAGCGGTAATTGCGCTACAATGGTTCTTTATGCACAAAACACTACTTCTGGAGCATTGGCAGACATCGTGACACAACGCAATCAACGAAAATACGTACCTCACCTTCCTTCAATGCAGGCGCTTTGCGAACTGAACTACTCCCATGTTCTGAGAATTTTGCCTGACTGTGACACAGAAGACCTGAGGTATGAGTTTTCAGTAGGCGTTGGGCTTTCTTACGAAATTCGCATTGTTGAATCGGCCCGATACACCAGTACACTTAGTATCAAGCAGACCACGAAAGACATGCCTTCTTATTTGACCCCGGCGATGACCGTGAGGCTTTATCACGATGCGCGTATGGCCGAAGTGATAAACAGTCAAAATACAGGGGCGCTGCAGCCATCTTACGACTACCCCAATATTAAAATGCGCCAACGCAACGAAAAGCATATGGTCAACATTTTTTTGGCGGAGTGGCTGAATTTCTGTCTTCAACATACCTCTAGCGTTACGTCCGAAGCGTGATAAAGCTTATTCAGCTAAGTGACTGTCACTTACTCAAAGATAAAAACGAAACCGGCTATGCGGGCATAGCACCTTACGACTCATTAGAGCGCACCCTGCTTCATGCCGTGAACCATGCTGAACAGTTCGAAGCTAATAATTCATCGATGGCCCCATCATGCTTTATGCTTATTACCGGCGATATCAGTGGTGATAATACGCCTGAAAGCTATCAGCATTTCATCGCCTTAATGGATAAGTATGTGGACAGAGCGAACATTGCTTGGTTTGTGCTTGCTGGTAATCACGATAACAATGCGCACTTTGAAACGTACCTGGGTGATAAGCAGTTAAACAGCGATAACCCGTTGACGTTTCAAAACTGGCACATACACGGTATGGACACCCGCGCGTTAGATAGCACTTATACCGCTGCAGGCGAAGTAAAGGGTGGCGAGATCCATGACCTAACCCAGGCCGTCGCCCAATTACCCGACAATAATCATTTAATTGCGCTTCACCACCATATACTGCCGTCAAACAGTTGGATGGATAAGCATTTTTTAGCAAATGCCGAGGCGTTAGTTTCGCTAACTGAGCAATACGCTCAAATTAAAGCGTTAATCCATGGCCATGTTCATTCGCCTCTTCGCCAGTTAATAGGGGAAAATAGCACGCCGTCGTATGGGTGCCCTTCGACCTGTTGGCAGTGGGAAATGCAGTTGGCATTTGGGGTAAGCAATGACGCCCCAGGCTATCAGGTAATTGAGCTGCACGAAGACGGGGTTGTGGACGTAAGTATTGAACGGGTTGAGCACTAGCCCATAGTAAAAAAGAAAAGAGACATCTATGCAGCACATTTTATACCTACACGGCTTCTTAAGCTCCCCTAAATCGGTAAAGGCGCAGGCCACTAAAGCGTATTTCGAGCAAAACCATTCGGATGTCAGGCTACATATTCCCGAGTTGTCTAACTTTCCCAGCAAAGTAGAAGGTCAACTGCTCGACCTGATAGAAAGTACGCCAGCACTATTAGATGACGGGCTTAAGCTAATTGGCAGTTCCATGGGCGGCTATCTTTCAACGTTTTTGCTAGAGCAATTTGGTGGCAAGGCCGTGCTAATCAACCCAGCAGTGCGCCCTTATGAACTGCTGCAAAGCTTTATTGGCACGCATGAAAACCCGTACAGCAAAGAACAGTTTGAAATAGTTGAGGGTGACATAGGAGTAATAAAAGCATTAGAGGCTGAATCGATAAGCGATCAGGCGCGGTATAAAGTGCTACTACAAACCGAAGATGAGACCTTAGATTATCGCTTAGCGGCTGAAAAATATGCGCAAAGTCACCTTGTGATAGAAGAAGGCGGTGATCACAGCTTCGTTGGCTACGAAAATCACTTGCCAGCCATTGCTGAGTTTTTGCTGAAATAAGCGCATTGCCAGCCTTAACCAGCCCTGATAACATCAAATATACTTTGTGCAGTACTGTGGTTAATAACAGTATTGCGTATTCCTTATTCTATTGCTGGCTTAAATAACAACCATAACTATGTCAAATCAATACAATTCAGATGCCATCGAGGTCTTAAATGGCCTTGACCCAGTTAAGCGCCGCCCTGGTATGTATACCGATACCACTCGTCCTAATCACTTAGGGCAAGAGGTGATTGATAACAGTGTGGATGAAGCGCTTGCGGGTCACGCCTCGAGCATCAAAGTAATTTTGCACGAAGATCAATCGCTAGAAGTCATTGATGACGGTCGTGGTATGCCAGTAGATATTCACCCTGAAGAGGGGATATCGGGCGTAGAACTTATCTTATGCAAACTGCACGCTGGTGGTAAGTTTTCCAATAAAAACTATGCGTTCTCAGGCGGCTTGCACGGGGTAGGTATCTCGGTAGTCAACGCCCTTTCAAATCGCGTTGAAGTGACTATTCGAAGAGACAGCAGCGTTTATCAAATTGCATTTGAAAATGGCGACAAAGTAGAAGACTTGCAGGTCATTGATACCTGTGGCAAACGCAATACCGGTACGCGAGTCCACTTTTGGCCGGACCCACAATACTTCGATTCGGCCAAGTTTTCGGTAAGTCGCTTGAAACACAACTTGCGCGCAAAAGCGGTGTTAAGCCCTGGCCTACGTATTCGCTTTGACAACAAAATCGCTAAAGAAAGCCAAGAATGGTTTTACGAAGACGGCTTAAAAGATTACCTCTACCAAGCCGTTGAAGAATTTGAAACACTGCCGTCAGACACGCCGTTTGTTGGCAACTTCACCGGCAATACGGAAGCCGCTGACTGGGCAGTAATGTGGCTGCCCGAGGGCGGCGACTTAGTAACAGAAAGTTACGTTAACCTTATTCCTACAGCCCAAGGCGGTACACACGTTAACGGGCTGCGCCAAGGCCTGCTTGAGTCGATGCGCGAATTCTGTGAGTTTAGAAACTTAATGCCGCGGGGCGTAAAGCTATCACCCGACGATATTTGGGACCGATGCGCCTATATCCTGTCGACGAAAATGCAAGATCCACAGTTTGCAGGACAAACCAAAGAGCGCTTGTCATCACGCCAAGCCAGTGCGTTCGTATCTGGTGTGGTTAAAGATGCATTCAGTCTATGGCTAAATCAGCACACGGAAATTGCCGAAGCGTTGGCAGAAATGTGTATCAACAACGCGCAGCGCCGCTTACGCCAAACCAAGAAAGTCGCGCGTAAGAAGGTAACGCAAGGGCCAGCGTTACCAGGAAAGCTCACTGACTGCTCTTCACAAGATATCTCTTACTCTGAGCTGTTTCTAGTAGAGGGTGACTCGGCAGGAGGCTCGGCTAAACAGGCTCGCGACAGAGAGTTTCAGGCGATCATGCCGCTGCGCGGTAAAATCCTGAATAGCTGGGAAGTCGACTCTTCTCAGGTACTGGCATCACAAGAAATTCACGATATTTCAGTGGCGCTAGGTATTGACCCTGATTCAACAGACCTGTCTGGTTTACGCTACGGCAAAATTTGTATTCTTGCCGATGCTGACTCTGATGGGCTTCATATTGCAACCTTATTATGCGCGTTGTTCGTACGCCACTTTAGAACCCTTGTCGAGCAAGGTCATGTGTACGTCGCTATGCCGCCGCTATTTAGAATAGACGTAGGCAAAGAGGTGTATTACGCGCTAGATGAAGGCGAAAAGCAGGGCATTCTAGATCGTATTGAAGCAGAAAAGAAACGGGGTAAAGTGAACGTACAGCGCTTTAAAGGCCTAGGTGAAATGAACCCGCTGCAGCTTCGCGAAACCACCATGGACCCTAATACTCGCCGCCTTGTTCAGCTGACGATTGAAGATGCTGAAGAAATGATGGAGCTTATGGACATGTTGCTTGCTAAGAAGCGTTCTGGCGATCGCAAGACTTGGCTAGAAAGCAAAGGAAATATGGCAGAAGTCGTGTTGTAAAACAGGGCGTTATGCAAAAAAGCCCGAATAACTAAACGCCAAGACGTTGTTCTTGGCGTTTTAGTGTGTGCATCTTCAACAAAATACTGCCACGCATTATAACGCTGGTGCCGTTTAAAATAAGCAGCGGCCAGCTTTGGCTTAACGGCATAGTTAGGCCAAATAGTAAGGTGCTCACATCTTTAATAAGAATATTTCTAAATAGTGCAAAAGACAGAGAACCCACTTTTTTTCTCCGCTGAAGCACGAGCCACTGGTGTAACGAACCTTGAAATAATACGACGGTAACGACCAGCATTAGCGTATTGGCACCCAGCTGTGCTAGCCCCGGGAAAGGGCGAAAGGCTATAGAAATGGTACCGGCAACAAAAGCTAACAAAGCAACCGCGGTCACCCAACCTGATACTTTAGTGCGCCTGTGTTGCCAGATTTTCCAGATGATAACGAGGGTAAGAATAAGTGCACCAAAGCGCGTCCATACTAGGTAATGATTAAAGGGCTCTACCGATATACCAAATAGGTATATAGAGAAAAAGGCAAAGTAGCTAGAGCCAAATTGGTTGAGAGAAAGGCTTTGGTTGGCATCGAGACTGCTGCTGCGAGTAATCGCATTTTGATAACGCGACATGGCTTGTATTTGCGACCATAGCCCTAACCAAGTCAGTAAAAACAGCGCTGCGCTCACAAAGCCTAATACATGGTACAGCACTCAATTTGCTCCGTTATTACTAATACGTAGTAGTAAAAAGGTAAGCATTGTATCACAAGCTTGAAAAAGGTAAGGGCAGTAGTGGGTTAATTAGTGGGGCTATAAACCTTGGCCCGCTACCTGCATCGCCCTACTTAACCAGTTAATTACGCTGGTCATCTTAATTAACTATCGGCATCGATAGTACCCCATGTACTTTTAGTCTTTATTTCAACTACACAGCAAGGAGGTTTACTTTGACATTGCATTTTGCGTCTTCAACTTCAGGCCAATTAGCAGTTAGCGAAAAAACCACAACGCTATTGTTTGACCACGACGGTACGTTAATCGACTCAGAAACCGTACATTACGTTTTATGGAAAGCCATACTGCTTGGATATCATGTTGAGTTAAGTGAAACATTTTATTGTGAGGTGATGGCAGGCATTCCCGTTAAGCAAAACGCCATCGATTTGGTAGCGCATTTTAAATTAGACGTAGCGCCTGAGGTTTTAGCCGAACAGAAACACAAAAGTATTAGCGACTATTTAGATAAACACGCTTTTCCTCTCATGCCTTATGCTAAAGAGACCATAAAGACATGCTTCGATAAAGGCTACCGCATTGGTATTGTTACAGGCGGAAGTAAAAAGTCGGTGGAAAAAACCTTATCTCAGTATGCTTTGGCAAACTACATATCTTGTGTGGTGGCCGTAGAGGATGTGGTAACAAGCAAACCCGCTCCAGATTGTTACGAACTTGCCATGCGACAACTCAACAAAACCCCTGAAGAATGCGTGGCCATTGAAGATACTCAAACTGGGATGAGGGCCGCCCTTGCCGCTAACTTAGCCTGTGTGGTGATCCCCACGCCGCTATCGCAGCACCATGACTTATCTCGAGCAACCGTGCGCTGCGGCAACCTTCAAACGTGGGTGGAAAGCGAACTTATTTCGCAATAACCCCTTGGAAAGCTGACTCGTCGTGCCACTTGAAACTGGTGGCGGGTAAATAGATAACGTAGTATAACCATCGTTTTAACCACACAGTGTCTCAATGGCATCACGGGTAAAGTTGCTGTCACATGATTTTGCGTAGCGTCAAATGGCTGTTAATAAGTATAGCCTTCATAGTATTTCTTCTTGTGGCCACCGTCGTTACGGTAACGGTTATGGCTGTACAGCAAACTCCGTTGGTGGCCTCTACCGCGCCAACTCAGCTTGATGGTGCTGACAGTGTTAACGAGCTTTTAGGGCAGTTGCAGCGGGCGTTCTCGCGTCGCGAAGAAGGCCACCAAGTTACCCTAACTGAAACGCAAGTGGAAAGTTTGGTAGGCGTTTTACAACGGGCGCTACCTGACTTTAAGGGCGTGGTGAATATTACCCCTATTGGCGGCACCATTAATGTTACTTATGCCATTACCGATATGGGGTACTTCGTTAATGCTTCAGCACTTGTGCTGCCCGGCGACAGTTTGCGAATAGAGCAAGTGCAGATTGGCGATTTAACCATTCCCGGTCGGTTCTTACTGCGCTTTCTTGAACGTACCGTTAATTCTTACACCCAGTCAGAAATCGCCACCATTGCGTTATCGCGCGTTGAGCGCGTGACTATGCGAAGCGGTGAGCTCACCTTAGATGTTGGGCGTTTAGATGAACTGTTGAGCGAACTAAACGTGGTAGCGTCTAATATGTCGGTAACCGAAGAGACTGAACTTCAGCGTTTAGCGGCGTACTACCTGCGCTATATTTCGGGAAGAGAAATTGCGCTTTCAGATAAGCCTGTCTCGCTTATCGAGTACCTGCGAGAGGGCATGGCAAGGGCGCGAGAACAAAGTAGAACATCAGAAGATGCACTGCTTCACAATAAGGCGGTAATTCTGGCGCTTGCTGTGTATGTGGGTCATCATCGCGTTGGAAACTTGGTTGGTGATATTCAACCTGATCCCAACAAGGCGTTGAAACCGCGCCGAGGCGCCGTACTTCACAACCGCAATGACTTGGCGCGCCACTTTATTATCTCCGCCGCTTTAGAGCTTTTATCTGAGCAAGGCATGTCGCTGGCAATCGGCGAATTCAAAGAGCTTATGGACCGTGGAAAGGGCGGTTCAGGCTATAGTTTTGTGGATTTAGCCGCAGACATGTCGGGCACAGAGTTTGCTCGGGTTGCCACCGAGCCTAGTACAGCATTACGTGTGCAAAATGCTGTGGCGCGTATTCAAAGTGAACTTGAAATTATTCCGCCCATTGATGGGCTGCCGGAAGGGTTAAGTAAGCAAGCGTTTACCGAGCAATACCAAAGGGTAGATAGCGAAGCTTACCTGAAAGAAGTTAAAGAAATTAAACGCAGAATGGGTTTACTGCCGCTTTATCAACCCTAAAAAGCGCGGGCAGTAATTGGCTGAAGCGCGACATTATCGAACCCCACTTTAGGCCAAAAAGAACATTTAAACGTAAAGAAGCCCAGTAACCGTCGGCGTTAAAGGGCTTCCCGATATTCGTTTTTCGCGTTACTTTTTAGCAAGTGATTGTTGAAATTGCGCTATGGTCACAAGTGCCAACTCTATCTTTTTCACCAGCGGTGCCAAGGCTTGTTTCGCTGCATCGTCATCTAATGCTTTTAGAGACTGCCAATCGTTAGCAATTTCTTGCACATACGGGCCAAAGCGTTTGGCCGACGTAGTAAAGCCGCTGTCTTCAGCAAATACGGCTGCAAATTTACCTTTTTGATCTCGCTGCAAATTATCTAAAGTTAGATCGGCATCAACAGCTTTGCGGTGTAGCGTTTGAAGTGTTTCTTGAAGTTGTTGATGGACAGCTTGCATCTCTTGGCTTTGTTGCATTGGTAACGCCTTTTGGTTCTAAGTGTCTAAAGTTTATGTATTAAGCTAACGTTTAAATGTTTTATGGCTGTCAGTACAGCCCGCTTAATTGCTTTACGGTAAATATTGATTAAAGTTTCGACTTTCAAGGCCGATACACTAACGTCTGTTGTCTTTTTTGTGCCTCTTAAACAGGGCGCAACATGCAACATACCGTAAGGGTGGGCAATTCTGCCCATTTTTTTACTTTGCTACAAGCAACAAAGGAAAATGGTATGGATCTACAAGGTGCTAGTGCCTCTGGAACGTCCGGTGCGTCACTTGAGTTGGCCTCTCTAAAGTTGGCAAAAAGCCAGCAAGAACAAGAGGGACAAGCGTCGCTTCAGCTGCTGGAATCAGCATCTGACGTACCAAAAGCATCCTCGTCAAACCCCGCGTTAGGCGCCAACGTCGATACCTACGCGTAAGTTACGGATGCAAATGTAAGTCGATAGGCGTTTTGCCGGGCTGTCCACCAATTTCTCTTACGAGCTTGGGGACTAAAAAGCCTGGCAGGCGCTTTATCGCTTCTTCCATAATGTGGCGCCCTTCATCATCACTCACGTAAAAGTGACTTGCGCCCTGAACTTTGTCCAACACGTGTAAATAGTAAGGCAACACGCTAGCCTCAAATAGTGCTTCGCTCAAATCACTTATTGCTTCACCTGAATCATTCACACCTTTTAAAAGTACCGACTGATTAAGCAAAGTTACCCCTTTTTCTCGCAGCGTAATTAACCGTGATTTAAGCGCCTCTGACATCTCGTTAGCGTGGTTGGCATGCAGTACCAATACTTTTTGAATAGGTAGCGCGGTAAACCAATTTACAAACGCATTATTGATTCTTTCAGGCAGTACAACGGGCAAACGGGTATGAATTCGCAAGCGTTTGACATGGTTGATAGAAGCAATTTCGTTAGCTAACCACGCGAGATGATCGTCTTTAGCCATAAGCGGGTCGCCACCAGAAAAGATGACTTCGTTAATATTGTCGTGAGCTTGAATGTACTGCAGCACCTCTTCCCACTGATGTTTGCTTACGGCGTTATCAGCATAAGGGAAATGGCGGCGAAAGCAGTAGCGGCAGTTAACCGCACACCCGGTACGCACCATAAGCAGCACACGAGAGTCATATTTATGCAAAATACCTTTGCCCGCCGTATCGTGCTCTTCTAGTGGGTCTTCACTGTACCCGGGCGAGGTTAAAAACTCGTCGCTCAGCGGCATGACTTGCAGAAACAGCGGGTCATTGGGGTTGCCTTTTTCCATTAAATCAGCGAAATGCCGTGGAACACGCATGGGGAACAGTCGCCGCGCTTTAATATGTTGTGCGTACTTTTCTTCGTCTAAACCCAAGTGCTGCAGCAGTTTTGCGGGATCAGTAAAACTGCCAGCTAATTCTTTTTGCCAGTTATGCTCTACAGAAATCGGTTTTTTAGGTATTATTTGTTCCACGAAACTTTTTGTACCTTATGTTTAGACAGAGGAATTATGGCTAATTACAGCACTAACGAGTTCAAAGGCGGCCTGAAAATCATGCTGGACGGCGAACCTTGCAACATTCTAGAAAACGAATACGTAAAGCCGGGTAAGGGCCAAGCGTTTAACCGCGTTAAAATCCGTAAGCTTATTTCAGGTAAAGTTTTAGAAAAAACTTTCCGCTCGGGTGAATCAGTAGAAGGCGCTGACGTAATGGATACGGAGCTTGCCTACTTGTACACCGACGGCGAATTCTACCACTTTATGAACAACGATACATTCGAACAAATTGCTGCAGATGAAAAAGCGGTAGGTGAGAATCAAAAGTGGCTAGTAGAAAACGATGTTTGCACCATTACCCTGTGGAATGGTTCACCTATCACAGTAACGCCACCTAACTTTGTTGAGTTAGAAATTACCGAAACCGACCCAGGCCTTAAAGGTGATACGGCGGGTACAGGCGGTAAGCCAGCGACGCTTAGCACTGGCGCGGTAGTTCGTGTTCCACTATTTGTTCAAACCGGTGAAGTTATTCGCGTAGATACTCGCTCTGGCGAGTATGTGTCACGTGTACAAAAGTAAACACTAATATAACTATGTGCCTAGGCACGTAGTGTTTCAGGTTAAAGCCGGTGCCCTTGCGTACCGGCTTTTTATTTTAGCTTCTGAATTTGGGCCGATAATATGCAAAATTGGCAGCCTACCGCGACACATGAAGCACGGGTGGCCCGTGCTGAAATACTTCGCACTATTCGCGAGTTTTTTCACAGAAAAAATGTTTTAGAGGTGGAAACGCCGCTACTTTCAAAGGGAACGGTGACCGACGAACACTTAGATGCATTTGATACCGCGTTTAATTTTGATAGGTCGGGAAAGCCGACGAGGCTTTACCTTCAAACTTCACCTGAATATGCCATGAAGCGTTTGTTGTGTGCCGAAAGTGGCTCGATATATCAAATCTGTAAAGCGTTTCGTCACGAAGGGGAAGGCCGCTGGCACAACCCAGAATTCACTATGCTTGAATGGTATAGAGTGGGCTTCGATCATTTCGCATTAATGGATGAAGTGGATGCTCTGCTGCAAGAAACCCTTTCCACGCTTCCGGCAGATACAATGACTTATCAGGATGCATTTCTTACCTATCTCAACATTGACCCGTTAAGTGCTAGCAATGACGAATTGCTAACGGCCATGAAACAACAAGGAATAGACATTCATGAGCCAGAAAATCTAAGCTTTGATAGCAAACTGCAGCTTCTATTTAGCTATGTTATCGAACCTCAAATTGGTAGTGATAAGCCGTGTTTTATTTACAATTTTCCCGCATCGCAGGCAGCACTGGCCAAGCTTAGCGCTACAGACCCTCGTGTGGCCGAACGCTTTGAAGTGTATTTTAAAGGGGCAGAGCTTGCTAATGGCTTTAACGAACTAAGCGCAGCAAAAGAGCAGCGGGTGCGCTTTGAAAGCGACAATGATAAGCGCCGTGCCAGCGGGCTTGTTACAAAACCCATAGACGAAAACTTTTTAAACGCGTTAGAAGTAGGTTTGCCTTTGTGCGCCGGCGTTGCATTAGGGGTGGATAGATTACTGATGCTAAAAACAGGAGCTAATCATATTAACGAAGTAATTAACTTTACCGTTAGCCGCGCTTAAACAGATAGGGAGCGGTGGCGAATTTCCGCTGAAATAATCTCAAAACATGAAAATAAGGCAAACTTATTGTCACTAGCGACTACTGGCGGTTGACATAAGGGCTCACTTCCTTAAAATGTTATAACATCACTAAATGATGTTATAACATCCACCAAGGAATACCCATGAAAATGCGTTCGCTGCTAAGTTTGTCCATAGCAGGGCTATTAAGTGCGCCTGTGTATGCCACAACAGTTACCGGAAAGGTTACCGATACCGCAGGTCAGCCCGTTGCTGGCGCCGAAGTAAAAATAGAAGGTAGCCGCCGCGTGGCTTTCACAGATGAAAATGGTGTTTATCGCTTCGACGATGTGAAGCAGCCTCATATTCATTTACACGTCTATTCTTCTAACTTCATACACGGTGATAACGACTTAGGTGATGTAGACACCGATCAAAACGTCGACTTCGTATTAAAGCCAGCATCGGTCGAAAACATTGTTGTTACCGCTAATGCATTACAGTCTTCAGTGCTTGAATCAGTGACCCCTGTTACCGTCATTGGCGCTGAAAAGCTACGCAAAATAGAAGCGCCTACCCTTGGTGAAACTCTAAAAAATGCGCCGGGTGTTCACAGTACCTATTTTGGCCCGGTTTCGAGTAGCCCGGTGATCCGCGGTAACGATGGCCCGCGCGTCAAGATTGTTCAAAACGGACTCGATGTGTCTGACGTATCCCGCGTCGGCCCCGATCATAACGTAGCAACATCTCTTGCCAGTGCTACGCAAGTAGAGGTGCTTCGCGGGCCGGCTACGTTACAGTACGGAAGCGGCGCCATTGGGGGCGTGGTAAACGTAGTCGACAAGCGCATTCCTCAGTATCAATTAGACGGTGTTGAAGGGGAAGCTGAAACCAGCTACAGCACGGTCAATAACGGTTCGTACACCCGTGCTGACGTGACGGGGGGCAGCGGCAACATTGTATGGCATGTTGATGGTTTTTATCGCGATACAGATAATGCCGATATTCCAGGCTTTGCCTCTATCGACCCAAGCGAAGATGAACCAAACGGTGAACTTGAAAGCAGTGCCATGGAAACCCGCAATGTTGTTGCCGGTTTATCTTACGTGGCTGAAGAAGGTTACTTTGGCTTTGCCGTAGAACAGCTTGATAATGAGTACGGCGTGCCTGGTCATGGGCACGAAGACGAACATGACGAACACGATGAAGAGCATGACGAGCTTGATGGCAATCATGAAGATGAAGAGCATGAAGGCGGAGAAGGCGTGCTACTTGATGTAGACATGACCCGTTATCAAGCTGCAGGTGAATGGCATTCACCTATCCAAGGTTTAACTAACCTTAAATTTGCCGCTGCCTACACAGATTATCAGCATGCTGAAATAGAAGACGGTGAGCCAGGTACTGTATTTACGAATGAGTCGAGTGATATTCGCTTGTCTGCTTATCACGAAGAGGTTAACGGCTGGCACGGTGTATTTGGTGTGCAGTTTAACCACAGTGATTATAACGCTGTAGGCGAAGAAGCGTTTACGCCGGGTAATACAACATCAAGCTATGCACTCTATGTGATTGAGCAGAAAAATGTGGGTGATGTAACCTTCGAGCTAGGCGGCCGTTTAGAGCGCACAACGCTAGACGCTGATGCCAGTGAAATTGAGTTGGAAGTGCTTCACGAAGCGCATGAAGGGGAAGAGCACGACGAAGATCACGAGGGCGAAGAACATGAGGAGCATGCTGTAGCCTTTACCTTCCCAGATTACGACTTTACCAGCGTGTCGCTTTCCGCAGGGGCTAACTGGGAATATCAAGAAGGTCACTCAATTGCAGTTACGCTTTCACGCAGCGAACGCGCCCCAAGTCAGCAAGAGCTTTTCTCTGCTGGTCAGCATTTGGCTACCCAAAGCTATGAAGTGGGTTTAGTCTTCGATATGGACGATGAAGGGCATATTGCAGAAACCCTCAAAGGCGTAAAGGAAGAAGTGAGTACGAATCTAGATCTAACCTTCCGCAAGTTTACGGGCGATTGGGGTTACAGCGTGTCGTTCTTCTACAATCAAGCAGACGACTACATTTATCAAACCAGTACAGGGCTAATCGCGCTAACCGAGCATGAAGAGCACGACGAAGATGAAGCTGTAGAAGAAGAGCATGATGAGCACGGCAATGAAGAAGGTTTGCCGGTATATTACTTCCAACAGGCTGATGCTGATATCTGGGGTTTTGAAGCAGAAACCTATGTAGATTTAAGCGATTCGTTGCGCCTTACCGTGTTCGGTGACTACATTCGCGCAGAAGTGGAAGACGATAACCTTCCGCGTACACCACCTATGCGTTTTGGTAGTGAATTAAGCTACGTAAACGACGGGTTAAGCGCCGATGTAGGTTTCACATGGTATGACGAGCAAAATAACGTTGCGTCGTTTGAAACGACCACCGACGGCTACACCTTAGTAAACGCTAGCGTGCAATACGAATTTGCTACACAAAACATAGACTGGGTAGTATTCGCCCGTGGTGATAACCTAACCGATGAGGAAGCGCGAGTGCATACGTCTTTCTTAAAAGACCAGGCACCGCTTCCGGGTAGAAACTTTACTATGGGTGTGCGAGCGTTGTTTTAATTAAACAACGTTAACACAAGTAAACGAAGGCGGTGTATTGCACACCGCCTTTTGCGTTTCTACAATAGGGAGAATGTAACCCCGCGGCTGTGACAAAGAGGTAACAATGAATGAACTAACCCAGTGGCTAAACGTTCAAACTGAAAAGCACATGGTTTTAGGTTACGGAAGCTTACTAAGCAAATGCAGCAGAGAACGCTATTCCAATATTTTCACCGAAGGTGTGCCGGTCACGGTAGCCGGGTTTGAACGAGCTTGGGTTACGCGCAGCTTGCAAGAGCAGCAAACCTACGTGGGCGCGGTAGCTAATGCGCATAGCAAGCTCAATGCACAGCTAATACCCACCCAAATAAATCCAGCCTTGCAAGAGAGGGAAAAGGACTACCGGTTTGTAGAAGTAAGCCCGCAAGACCTCGACTTTCACTTACATAACCAAAGCGCATACGTACCACCTAGTGAGCGCTTATCTCAATTCACTTTTTGGATTTGTGAAACCCTTGCCTGTGAGCCTGCAAATGATACGTTTCCCGTTCACCAAACGTATATCGATACCTGTATGGCTGGTTGCTTAGAGCACGGAGGGCAAGCGGAGGCCGAGCGTTTTGTAACCCACACTTCCCTTTGGGAGCACCCTAGAGTGAATGACAGAGCCAGCCCTAAGTATCCCCGGGCGGCGTTAGTAAATAGTGAAGATACAGCTCATATAGACCGTTTGCTCGCGAAGCGGTAGCGCCTGTGCTATTGTTCTATAAGGCTTTATATTAAAGCATAACTCGACCCACATGTAATAACAGGATTAGCGTGAACACAGCCCTTCCAATATTTACCACCGACAGAATTACCTTGCGCCCGCTTATCTTTGACGACCAGCACTGGGTACTTGCACTTCAGCAAGATGCGTTATGGCTTAAATATATTGGCAGCAAGAACGTTAATAGCCTTGATGATGCATGCGACTATATTGGTAAGACGAATGCTCAGCGAGAAGAGTGGGGCTACGGACTGTTAGCCGTGGAAGATAACGACGCTAGACGGCCGCTTGGCGTATGCGGTCTTTTTAACCGCTTCTCTTTTGAATGCCCTGATTTGGGTTTTGCCATGTTACCGGATGCTCGAGGCAAGGGAGTGTGCTTAGAGGCATGTGAGCGCGTAATTGCCTGGTCTGCCTTACAAGGCTACAGCTTTTTAACTGCGATGACGCACCCCGAAAATAGGGCATCACAGAACCTGCTGTTGCGCTTAGGGTTTGAAAAGCAGGGGTTGTACTTTGACAAAGCGTTTCCTCATCAATACCTGTATAGGTTAGAAATAACTTCACATATCTAGCGCTATTATGTTCAGCGCTTACCTGCATTACGGTTCAAAGCTTAAACCTTAAACCTTAAACCTTAAACCTAGTCTTTAATCGCTAAAAGGCCTCACCGTTTCAACATTCCTTTAATGATTCGTTTGTCTTAACCAGAACGCTATTGCTTATTTATACTTTCGTCTAATTTGGTGCATTGCTGTCAAAATGGGTGCTTTTCAGCGATCTCTTTGCCATTTAAATGTTACTTGTACGTTAACAGTTCAGCCTCTTCTACTACGGTATTTCCCCTGGTTGAGTCACTCGTCTCTGATTAAAGGTAATTCGTCAAAATTTCTCGCCCCTCTTTGCGCAATGGTATGCCTGTTGAACAACAGGTAGTAAACGCACCGCAAATGGAAATGTGCAGAATAAAAAACAGGGTCGCCAAGTCGATATAAAACCTAATAAGAAGACCGCAGCTATGACAATAAAAAGTACACATACAACATTCAAATGCACATTGTTAGCAGGAATAATAAGCCAAGCGCTTATCCCTGCCTACGCTAATTCTCAAGAGAGGACTAGTGAACAGCAAGTCGAAACAGAAGAAAAAATAGTTGTCACAGGACGTCGTGTAACCCAAACCGATATTGCAATTGGAACTGACGAAGCCACCAATACACTTGCGGTGAGTCGCGAGGAGTTGCTTTCAGCACCTTCGGGCATTTCCGGCCTGAAAATGCTAGAGAGTTTACCTGGCTTTAACGTTCAAACTGATGGTGCACTTGGCCTTTATGAGTTTGGTAACTCGGTACAAGTGCGAGCTTTCCAGCTCAGTCAAATGGGATTTGTTCTTGATGGTATTCCAATGGGACGCTCTGATGCATTTGGAGGAAGCCCTATATTCCGATACGTTGATAATGAGAATTTAGGGGCTGTCATTGCCTCACCTGGCGCGGGAGATGTCTCTGCACCAACTTACGCATCGCTCGGTCCGATTGCGCAATACAATACGGTGCGGCCTTCGGATGAAATGGGAGGTATGGTCGCAGTTACTGCTGGCGATTTTGATTTACAGCGTACCTTCGTCAAGCTGGAAACCGGCGACATCGATGGTTTTAAAGCGTATGTAAGTCGCTCGAAAACCGATTCTGACTTATGGCGGGGTCCAGGTACTATCGACAGAGAGCATATTGAAGCAAAAGCGCTTTATGAATTTGGCAGTAGCTATATTCAAGCTACTTACGTAGCAAATGACTTTTTCGACTACGATTCACCTTCTGCACCAGCCTCTGTTTTTGAAGATGACTATTACTACAGCTACCTAGACAGTATTCCCGAAGGATGTATCGAACCTCAACCTGAGGTTTATGACTTCAATGGTGACGGTACTATTGATGACACTGACTTTACGCCGGTATTTACAGGTTCTAATTGTACAAGCTATTACGAAGATAGAATTAATATACGAGACGATAAACTTTATTCTCTTGGGTTTGGCACCTACTTAACCGATGATATTCAACTTGAAGCTACGGCGTATTATGAAGATAAAAATGGTTACGGTGTATCGCCTGATAGCTATTCTAATACGTTGAGTATTTATACTGACCAAGCAGCAGCGGGGTTAGATGTGGTTCACCCTAGGGGCGTGCAATACGGCCTATCTACTGTAGGTGGTGAGCGAGAGGGTCTCGTGGGAAGCGTCACTTGGTTTGTTGGTGAGCACAAATTCGAGGCGGGTGGCTGGGTAGAAGAAGACACCTACAATAGAACACAGGCGCGTTTAAATAAAACCGGCGGCAGTGCGGACGGTGACGTTATTTACGACGAAGTTGCTTATTACCGAAGGAATTACACTGCCGTTCGTGATACTACACAGTTATTTATTAAAGATAACTTTGCCATGATGAACGATGACCTGTTGCTTGAAGTCGGGTTTAAGTCACTGTCTATTGACTATTCACTAGACGGGTACAGAGACTATAACGATTACGAAATAGATGGCGAACTTGGTTATGGACCGCAGTCTATTGAGGCTGAATACACCGATAACTTTCTGCCAATGGTTGGCGCGGTTTATCGTTTAAATGAATCGGATCAGTTATTCGCTTCGTTCGCGCAAAACTTTGCACTGCCGGCAGGAACGGACGATATCTTTGACAATGCTGTTGGGTTTGACGTTGAAGCTCCGCAAGGAGAGGAAGCCGACAACTATGAGCTCGGATTTAGAACCAACCGAGAGCATTACAACGGTGCGGTCGCGCTATTTTATACCCAGTTTGATAATCGACTAATTGCCAGTAGCGTGATTAATCCAGCAACAGGCCAACCAGAAACCTTTTATGTTAACGCCGGTGCATCTAAAGCCTACGGCATCGAATTTAGCGGAGTTTTCCAACCCGAAATGTTCGACAGAAAGCTCTATTTCAATGCAAATATATCGTATAAGAAAGCCGAACTAGAAGACGGGTTTGCAGGTAATCCAGCCGGCAGCCAATTACCCGATAGCCCTGAATGGTTAATGACCGGCGGTATTACCTATGAACCTACCGAATGGCTAGTTGCGAATTTCTCTGCCAAATATACAGACATTCGATATACAGACTTTAACGAGACCTATGAGTTAGAGAGCTACCTGGTTGCTCAGGCTTACGTAGATATTGGTGGTCCTAACAATTTTGGTATGCCCGAGAATATTCGATTGCGTTTTAACGTTGATAATGTATTCGATAAAGAAGTTATGTCTTTCGGCTTCACCGGTTCCTCGTTTGGTCGCCCACTTAGCCCACGTACTTTCCAAGCAACATTAACGGTGGATTTCTAAATGCGGTACGTAAATGGTAAAACAGTAAGCGCTTTAGCACTCTCTTTAGCTTTAACAAGTGCCTATTCTAATGCGGAGTCAGTAAAGGCAAGCGATATTCATGACTCTATGGTCGTCATGGATACGCACCTAGATACGCCAGCGCTGCTCGTACAGCCCGGTTTTAATATTATGCATGCGCATAATGTTGAGGATGACTTTTCCCAAGTGGATGTTCCAAGAATGGAAAGCGGCGGATTAGACGGCGGGTTCTGGGTTATTTACACGCCACAGGGCCCAGTTACAGTAGAGGGGTTTAAATCTGCACGCGACACAGCGATTCTTCGTGCTATGGCTATTCATAAAATGGTCGAAGCCAACCCGGATACATTTACTCTTGCCACTGATCCAAAAGACGCCAAAGCTATCGCTGATAATGATAAGAAAATTGTTTATATCAGTATGGAAAATGCTTACCCGCTGGGGGAAGACCTCAGCTTGTTAGATACTTTCTATAAAATGGGGCTTAGGATGGTTGGTCCCGTTCATTTTAAGAATAACCAATTTGGCGATAGTTCCACTGATCCTAATGGCCAGCAATACGGAGGGCTTTCTCCACTTGGAGAAAAGCTTGTAAAGAAAGCTAACGAACTGGGTATAATTTTGGATGGCTCGCATGCTCACGACGACTTACTCGAAGACATGATACGGCTGTCGAAAACGCCTGTCATCCTGTCGCATTCGGGCACGAAAGCCGTCTATGATCATCCAAGAAACATCAATGATGAACTACTAAAAAAGTTGGTCGCAAGTGGCGGTGTTATCCATGTCAACGCCTATGGCTCTTACTTAACAGAATTGCCAAGCGACCCCAAACGCAAGAAAGCGTATGGGGAATTATTTAAGCAAATGGGGAACATTGCTGAAATGACGCCAGAGCAAGTGGCTGCGCTAAAGCAAAAACGTAAGCAAATTGATATGGAGCACCCTGCTGTTCGTGCAACCTTTGACGATTATATGGCTCACTTTCTTCATATTTTAAAAGTTGCTGGGCCTAAACATACTGGGGTGGGTGCAGATTGGGATGGCGGCGGCGGTGTGGAGCGCATGATGGATGTTGCCGCTTTACCGCTGATAACAGAGAGGCTTCTAGCCGAAAGCTACACCAAAGAAGACTTGCAAGATATTTGGGGTAACAACGTGTTGCGGTTGTTAACTCAGGCACAAGAATACGCCCAGTCGCTAAAATGACATCTACCTAAACCTTGAAGCAATGTGTCCGTTTTCGCCAGAAAAGGACACATTGATATCTAAATCGAAAAAGGGTGGTTAAATCGAAGAAAGATGTACTAAAGCGGCGGCAGAACCGTCATTTTTTTAATGACAATAGGTTCAATAGGCACATTATTCGCGTTCAAGCGAAGTGAGTACTCAGTTTCCACCTCTGACATGGCATCTACAATATCTTCGCCTTCCACAATCACGCCAAATACCGCGTAGCCCCAGTCTCTGCCCGGGTTTAAGCTGCTGTTGTCGTTCACATTAAAGAAAAACTGTCGGTTTGCGGTATGTGGGTCACCTTGTCGTGCCATCGCAATGGTGTGTAGATCGTTAGTTAAACCGTTACCTGACTCATTAAAGATATCGGGGAAGTTTGATTTGCCGTCGAAGTCTGCGGTATAGCCGCCGCCCTGTACAACAAAGCCGGGCACAATGCGATGGAAAATAGTGTCTTCATAGGCGCGTTTATCTACGTAGCGAAGAAAGTTATTTACCGTAATAGGCGCACGTCTTCTGTCGAGTTCAACCACAATATCACCCATGGTAGTTTCAATTTTTACCCGAGGATAGTAGTTATCTGGCTGAACCTGTGAACCGTCATCTTTCTTTGCCAAAACCGCTGAACTGCTGCCTAGCAGCGCGATGGCGGTAAGAAGTGGTAAAAGTATTTTTTTCATAAAAATGCCTTTAAATATATTCCGTATTACGCGTTTTTTAAGCGTGCTTATCGTTTAGCAGTGCCTAAGATAACGAACTTTTTGTCACTCGCAAGTACCTTTGCGCCACCAAACAGTTTTTTAAGCTTAATGTGATACTCAAGGTGTCTATTCCCAACCACAACCAAATGCCCGCTTTTGACAAGCAGGTCGCGAGAGTCGGTAAACATCTGCCACGCGATATGATCGGTAATCGCGTTTTGCTGATGAAACGGTGGGTTACACAAAATTTTAGTAACAGCAGGTTTATTTTCTCGGTTTAAGAGTGTCTCTAAGCAATTACTTGCGACAAACTCACACTGTTCGATTTTATCGGGGAAGTTGTTAAGTACATTAAGTCTGGCACTTTCTAACGCCATATATGACTCATCTACAAAAATCACCTTGGCATCTGGGGCAAGAGAGAGTGCGTTAACACCCAGTACGCCGTTGCCGCACCCTAAGTCTACCACTACGTCGTTGGCACTGACCGTCATGTGCTCCAGCATAATGCGTGCACCGATATCTAGCGACTGGCGTGCAAACGTATTGGCAAGGTTGTCTATAATAAGCGCAGCGCCCATGGTGCTTTTACACTGCCACCGCGTTGGGTAGGGCGATGTCGCCTGTTTTAACGAGTCTCTTGGTGTGGCAAAAATAAGTCGTGACTTTTTCTTCGCCAGAGATGTCGTCGTCGGGCCAATGTATTTTTCGAAAAGGTTAAGTGCCGATTTCGTGATCGCCTTGACCTTGCCCGTCGCGATAACCTGGGTTTCAGGCGTAATATAGGCTTGTAAATCAATAAGCTGTTGTTCAAGTAAAGCAAGCGCTCGAGGCACTTTTATGACTACCACGGCCGGTGCACATGCAGGCTTAAAACTAGCGCTCTCAACGCTGGTTAATGTTTTAACCGGTGACGTTTTTAGTTCTTGTGTACACGAGCCTTCAGAAGCGCGTATCAAGGAATTTGCTTTTAAATTCTCGTGCAACGAACGCAAAGATATATAGGAATCGGAAACCCAATAAGGGGCTAAATGTGAAAACCAACAGCCTAATGCGCCGAAATCGTCGTTAAAGATCATTAGCGACGGCGTACTTTCATTATCGCCGATAGACAGCTCATTCTCACTCAAAAGAGACTCTAGATGCTCTATCACCAGTTCATCAGCACTGTCCCATGCTTGAAGGCTCACATGCTGGTGCTTTTCAGGGTAGCGAATAAGCGAGAGTTGACGGTCGGCAAATATAAATTCTGTATTCATTGGGGTCTGTTGCAAAGGAAAGGCTCACGACATTCGCTATTGACGAATGCGCCATTAGGTTAGAGATTTACTGTCTATCTTACCATACCCAAAATAAGGCTCTACTTAATAACGCCTTATAATGAAATATCCTGGCCGTCTTTTTTAATTCCGCTTGTAGACCGAGTATTTAACTGGCCACTAAATCAAACCACAATGTCACGCAGCCCGTAATGAAGACTACGCTAAGAAATAGCGAAAAATAAATTATCACCGCGGCGGCCAATATTGGAGTTTGTATAATAAGCGGGAGCAACCCCTCACAATTACCACAATGGAATTAAACGAATAGACATGCAATTTTCTCTCTTTGAGACACCTGATGAAGAAAGTGTGCCTTACCAGCTTCCGCTGACTGAGGCAGATGTTCGGTATTTTCCTAACGCATTGTCGAAGAATGATGCTGACGCTTTCTTCGAACGGCTAAAAACCGAATTACCCTGGAGACAAGATACTCTTCGGTTGTTTGGTAAACAGGTGAAAATTCCCCGTCTTCAAAGCTGGCATGGCGACCCTGAGTGCACCTATACCTATTCAAACCTTACTATGCCACCTAACCCATGGACATCAAGCCTCGCGTTAATTAAAGCCCGTTGTGAAGCGTTATGCTCGCCCAACTACGGTACAAAATTTAACAGTGTACTCGCTAACTGGTATCGCGACGGGCAAGATAGCATGAGTTTTCACTCTGATAATGAACCAGAGTTAGGTACGAACCCAGTGATTGCTTCGGTAACGCTAGGTGAGGCTAGGCCTTTTGTTTTAAAACACAAAGAAACAAAAGAAAAATATACCCAAATACTCGAACACGGTAGTGTGTTGATTATGGCTGGGGCAACGCAAAGTCATTATGTGCACGGGATTGCGAAGACGGCTAAGCCTATCGGTGGTAGAATTAATCTTACTTTTCGACACCTTATTCAAAGAGCAAGGTAAGCCAACCATGCAAGTAAAAACGTTTCTTGAATCAACGATTAAAGCAGCACTAAACCCGAGCTACCTCGAAGTGGTGGATGAGAGCTTCATGCACAATGTGCCCGACGGCGCGCAGAGCCACTTTAAAGTAACCGTAGTAAGCGACGCGTTCGAAGGCAAACGCCTTATTGCTCGCCACAGAGAAATAAATGGTCTTGCCGCAGAAGCGTTACAGGGGCCTGTACATGCTCTTGCACTGCATACTTATACACCCGCAGAGTGGGAAGCCCGTGGCGGAGAGTCTTTGGCTTCTCCTAATTGTTTAGGCGGCAGTAAACACGACAAGTAACGCTTTTTATCGTAATAAATGGAAGTAAATAAATGAAAAGCAGCGATACAAAAAACAATGGGGCGCTCGCCTCTTACGTGAACATTATTAAAGCCCCAGCAATTCAAGTACTGCTAATGGGCACCGGCTTTTTACTTATGATGTTATTTGTTTATATGGGCGTAATGACCTCATTCGACAATACATTATTTACGACACTGAGCGCGCTTGGCGATGTACATGGATGGAAGAACGATGTGTTAAGAGATGTTACCGCCCTTGGCAGTAACACCGTGCTTATATTTGTTGCTGCAGCGGTAGCAGGGGCATTGGCCTTGGCGGGGGAAAAGAAAAAATCACTGACTTTTATTCTCGCGGTAGCGGCAGGCATAGCGATGACTTTTTTACTTAAAGCGGGAATTGATAGGCCACGTCCGTCATTAACCATGCAACACGTTGATGTGTATACCCAAAGCTTTCCTTCGGCCCACGCTACGCTGTCGACGTTGGTTTATTTCTATATTGCGCACTTGCTTACATACTTCACACAAAACACATCAGTGCGGACATGGATTTACTTCACCGCCGCTTTTTTGGTGTTTTGCATTGGCTTAAGCCGCGTTTTGTTGGGTGTGCATTGGCCTAGTGACATCATCGCGGGGTGGTTTGCAGGGGGCAGCATGGCGTCGTTTTGTTTTTACGTAATAAAGTGGAAACGTAAGCTGCGTATTAAAAAAGAAGGCTAAGTGTGGTGCTAAACCAGGCGCTTAGTAAAATAATACACCGCGACCCTTTCAGAATGGATTGCCTTCGCGCACTAAGCGCACTTAATTTACCACAAGGCTATTTGGGTGCGGGGTTTGTGCGAAATGCCATTTGGGATGATTTACACAATAAGGCTAGACCTACGCCACTTAATGATATTGATGTGGTTTACTTTAGTGATGAAATTACCGTGCCGCAGAGCAAGGTTAGCGTTGAGAACACCATCGAATCGCTTTCTCAGCCAGGCGTCCAGGCCGGCGTCTTATCTGAAGCTAAGGCACAGGAGAAAGCGTTTGAACATGAGCTTGCCCGTTTTGTGCCGAATGCCAACTGGCAGGTAAAAAACCAAGCGCGTATGCATTTGGCTCACGGGCACGCGCCCTATAAAAGCTGCAGTGAGGCCATTTCATATTGGATAGAGCGGGAGACCTGTGTAGCGGTGCGCCTTTTAGCAAATGACGATGTAGATATACTGGCGCCATTTGGCTTGGAAGCAAACTTCGCCGGCACGATAAGTATTAACCCCAAATACCCTAGACCTGATGTTTTTGAGCAACGCGTTGTGTCTAAAAGTTGGCCTAAGGTTTGGCCTTTGTTGAAGGTCGTGTTATAGCAACAGAAGTGCAGCAAATGGCATGTATATTCAGCTATTTTGGCTAATCACTAAAGCAAAAATGGGCTTAAGCTACTTTCTCACTGCACTTTTTGTAGCAATGCTAACTATCTTGGCAGCAATGGCCGCAATAGTGGTATTTTCGCTCATGGCTTGTTTTTGTAGTCGGCGATATGCATTGTTTTCGCTTAGCCCAAACTGCTCCATTACTACCAGTTTTGCTCGACTTATCAGCTTTTGATCTTGTATTGCCCGCTTGGCTTCTTCAAGTTCGCGGCCCATGTCTTCGATATGTTGTGCTTGTGAACGCAGTAAATCATAAAAAGAGCGGTGGGCAGATAAGGTTTTGGTTTGCTCATTAAGTGGCAGCGTTTTAAGCTCGTCGTCTTTACTATCTTCCGCTAAGCCCGGCATGCTGGGGTCGAACAATAGGGTGAGTGGCGAGCCATCGGTGGCGTGTTCATCGTTGAAGCGTTTAAGCAACTGTTGATGATTGGCCATTTCATTTTTTGCGTCGGCCACTTTAGTATTGGCTTGATGCAAAAGGGCTTCCGTGAGCGCGACTTCAATGGCCTGCATGGCATCCATGCGACGTGTCGCTACATCAAACCAAACTTCTGATATCTCACCAGCAATTGGGCTGCCGTCACCAAGTTGCGCAATCATGTTTCTAAGCTGCGCGATATCGATAGCGGCAGGGCTTTTATTTAACGTATCCAAGGCGTCTTTGTGTGCTTTACAGCTAAACTCACAGAAAATATTGAAGTGATGTTCTTGGGCTTGCTGAAGGGCAGCAAGCTTTTCGCATAAACGCGCATCAAAATGGGTTTCTGCAAAACCAATCGCCCCCCAAGCCCGTTCTTGCCCTGCGTATTCCTTCGCCTGCATAAAGTTGAATAACGCCACTAGCAATCTAGTAATAGTTGGGTCGCTTGCAATATCCGCCGCTTCAAAAATAACGGTAAGTAAACTGGCGACTAAACGGCTGTACGCGCGTGTCGACTCCAGTGGCGTTAGCTTCTGCTTACTCACTTGTTCTCTTAATCGAGGTAGGTAGTCTGTGGCCTGCATTGCAAGCGTAATGCTACTCAATAAACGCGGGTTGCCCGTGGTGATCTCATCAGTCAGGTAGAGGGATTTTAACTGGCTTTTTAGCGTTGACTCTGCGTGTTCACTAGCAGCAACATATTGCATCCGCTCTGAGCGATATCGCTCGGCGTTTGACGCGAGAAAGATATTGCTGGCACCCCGTTCCTTTTGAAGTTCATGAATAAGTTCTCGCACTGCAATAACAATGCGGCAGTTACTCGATAACTGTTCAAGTACCGTAATCTCAGCGTGTTTAGCTGCAAGTAAAAAGCGCTTAGTCGCGTCGCTACACAGTGTAATGGTCGGTTCGGATTCATGAAGCATAAGGAAACTACTTTAGCTAAAAATAGAGATAACGCATTAAGCCAAGCAACACTTATGCCCTGTTTATAATGCAGGGATGCCATGAAGGTTCAGTGGCGTTAAGTTCTTTCAGCGCCAATAAGAATAAAGGGCTGGGAGCCACGAAGGGTTTGACCATGGTTCGACATAAAGGGGTCGAGGGTGTGGCTGTTGCCTTATTTGTGTAGCGAGAAGTGAATGGTTGCGCCAAATTGGTGCAACCTGGTGTTGGCGTTTTCGGGGCTGTTTATACGTACAACACAGCAAAACGCTGAAACTTTGGGATTTTTCTTAATGTGGTTGTCTCTTAGTTTCTTACTACCCGAAGAAACCACCCTACAAATAAGGAAATGAGAAAGCCAAAGAACGCAATCATGGTTGTGATAGTAAGCATTTGCCCTGAGAAGTCAGCGTTTTCTCCGGTGTGCTCGCTCACTAGCATGCCCGACGCTTGGAAGATAAATAGGGCGGCAACGGAAAATAATAAAATAACGGCGGTCGACATAATGGTCGCTTTCCAATAAGCCTTTGGCGACATCCAGTGAATAGCGCCTGCCACCAACACACACAAAATAGTAAGAATATAAGGTACCACTTTAACTCCTCGTTGAATAAGGCACTAGCCTTAAAGCGATGTCTCATCACCATGCTCGACTTAGTTCAAACCGTGAGCGCTGGCGGACAACATGAATAAAATACCGTAATACGATGCCATGGACGGCGCCATTTGTCAGCAAAGGCGAGAAAATTAAGCGATATGAAAACGCTCAAAAACAGGGTTCTATCAACATAAAAAATTTGGGCAGCAACAAACTGGTGGCGGAAAGCGGAAAGACTTTACGGATTAAGGTTTGTCTTAGTAACAATCTATTAAAAGATTTTAAGCCCTAATGGTGATAGAATCGCCGAAAAATTCTCCTACTTGCATGGTGTGCTGCTCAATCTAGCGGTTTACGCCACGGTGGGTTGTTGTGTTTAACATCTTAGCTTCTGAGAGAACATGTTCGATTTAATTACCAGTAAAGACAGCAACGTTAAAAACGACGTGCTATCAGGTATTACCGTGGCGCTTGCCTTGGTACCTGAGGCCGTAGCATTTGCATTTGTAGCCGGCGTAGAACCAATGATTGGTCTTTATGCGGCTTTCATGATGGGCTTGATCACTTCTGCTATTGGCGGTCGCCCGGGTATGATTTCTGGCGCTACCGGCGCTATGGCCGTGGTGATGGTGGCACTGGTTGCCCAGCACGGCGTACAGTACTTGTTCGCTGCGGTTATCTTGGCCGGTTTGCTGCAAATAATGTGCGGTATATTCAAGCTCGGCAAGTTTATTCGACTGGTGCCATACCCAGTAATGCTGGGCTTCGTAAACGGTTTGGCCATCGTTATTTTCTTGGCTCAGCTAGGTCAATTTAAAGTGACCAATGCGGCAGGTGAACTTCAGTGGATGGAAGGTACGCTGCTATATTGGATGCTAGGGCTTGTGGCGTTAACCATGGCCATTATTTACTTGCTTCCTAAGCTAACTAAAGCTGTACCTGCTTCGCTTGTGGCCATTGTTACGGTAACGGCATTAGTGCACGGCCTTGACCTAGAAGCCCGTACGGTTATCGACTTTGTTCGCGACCTGCTGCCAGCAGACCAGCGCGATACTGCTACGCTAGCCGGCGAATTGCCGAGTTTTGCTATTCCTATGGTGCCGTTCACTTGGGAAACCTTCATGATAATTCTGCCTACCTCAGTCATTCTTTGCTTGGTCGGTCTTATTGAATCGCTACTCACGCTTTCCTTGATTGATGAAATGACCGATACCCGTGGTCGCGGTAACAAAGAATGCGTGGGCCAAGGTGTTGCGAATACCGTTAACGGTTTCTTCGGCGGTATGGGCGGTTGCGCCATGATTGGTCAAAGCATGATTAATATTAACTCTGGTGGTCGTGGTCGCCTGTCAGGCATCACCGCGGCGTTAGTACTGTTGGGCTTTATTTTATTCGCCGCCCCGCTTATTGAAATGATCCCGCTAGCCGCCCTTGTTGGGGTTATGTTTGTGGTAGTAATCGCTACTTTTGAATGGGCGTCATTTAGAATTGTTCGCGGCGTTAACAAAGAAGATGCCTTTGTATTATTCTTGGTCACCGGCGTTACGGTTATTGCTGACCTTGCGATAGCGGTTGTGGTAGGGGTTATCGTTTCCGCGCTGGTGTTTGCATGGAAACACGCCCGTCATATTGAAGCGAAATCGCATATCGATAACGACGGCTGGAAAGTGTATGAGCTAGACGGCCCACTGTTCTTTGGTTCGGTATCTCACTTTAAAGATTTGTTTGATATTGCCAACGATCCTAATGATATCGTTATTGATTTTAAAGATTCTCGCATTTGGGATTCGTCAGGTATTGATGCGCTGGACACCCTTGCTGACAAGTATGAAGAGCAAGGTAAGAAGCTGCACATTCGCCACATTAGCGATGAGTGTCGTTCACTACTTCGCAAGGCAGACAAGTTTGTTGAGATAAACGTGGTAGAAGACCCTCGTTATCGCGTAGCGACAGACAAACTGGCATAAATCTTTAACATTAAGTAATGCACCAAGTGAACACAGGTTTGCGTTTGTTTGGTGCAGCTTAGAAATAAAAATATTGCCTTTTTTATCTTAAATCTATTAAAAACAGCGTGTTACACGGTTGGCACTGAATTTGGATATTATTAAACGTAAAGTGTGTTTTAGTGATTTGTGTCAATCGCTGAAAATTGTGTGATTTATAACACTCCGTAAAATGTGTTAGCTAGAATATGCTGAACTTAAGTGTCAGTACTAGCAAAATAGGCAACGAAGCCCGCATCAACGAAAGTTGAAGCGGGCTTTTTTTTGTCCCGAAAAAAGGGGAATATCATGACTTCATTGGACTCAAAAACGCAAATTGTCGTCGTAGGCAACGGCATGGTGGGGCACCATTTTGTTGAACAGCTTCACCAAAGCGACGCCAATGTAGAAATAACCGTCTTATGCGGCGAGTCTCGCCTCGCGTACGACCGCGTTTACTTATCTTCGTTTTTTAGTGGCGCAAGTGCTGATGATTTAGCGCTTACCACCCCAGCACAGTATGCCCAGTGGGGCGTAAGTGTAGTGACCAATGCGTTGGTGACCGATATAGACCGTGACAACAAAAAAGTGACGACGTCAGAGGGGCAGGTATTTAGTTACGATAAACTTGTGCTTGCTACCGGCTCATATCCTTTCGTGCCGCCTATTCCCGGTAACGAGCAAGAGCACTGTTTGGTCTACCGTACCATCGATGACTTACTTGCCATTGAGGCCTCGGCGGCGGTAAGTAGCGTGGGGGTGGTTGTCGGCGGCGGCCTATTAGGCTTAGAAGCGGCGAACGCACTTAAGCAAGCCGGCCTTGATACTCATGTCGTCGAGTTCGCGCCACAGCTAATGGCGGTTCAGCTTGACCAAGCCGGTGGTAAAGTCCTTAAAGATAAAATTGAAGATTTGGGCGTGACTGTTCATACCCAAAAAGCGACACAAAGCATTGAAGCGGGAAATACCTGTCGCTATAAAATGGTGTTCGCCGATGGCACCGAACTTGAAACCGACATGATCCTTTTTTCTGCGGGTATTCGCCCTTCGGATCAGCTAGGTAGGAAGTCAGCACTAACACTTGGCGAGCGCGGCGGTATTGTTATTGATAACCACTGTGTGACGTCTGATCCGAATATATACGCCGTAGGCGAATGCGCGCTATGGGACAACAAAATTTTCGGCCTTGTCGCCCCCGGCTATACTATGGCTCGCACTGCGGTAAGTCATCTAACCGGTGGTGATGCTGAGTTTTCAGGTGCCGATATGAGCACCAAGTTGAAGCTTATGGGGGTTGAGGTTGGCTCAATTGGTGATGCGCACGAACGTACTGAAGGGGCATTGAGTTATACCTACTTAAACCAACCTGAAGGCGTTTACAAAAAGCTTGTTGTTGATAGTGAACAAAAGAAAGTGCTGGGCGCGGTACTGGTAGGTGACACAAGCGATTACGATGCGTTATTGCAGTATGCGCTTAACGCTATCGACCTTCCTGAGCATCCTGAAAGCCTTATTCTTCCGTCGTCGGATGCCGCTCCTGCTCTTGGCGCCGATGCGTTACCCGACACCGCGTCTATTTGTTCCTGCCTGAATGTAACAAAAGGCGATATTGTTTCAGCCATTGAAGGTGGCTGCTGTAGCGTAGCGGATGTGAAAGGTGAAACCAAAGCCAGTACAGGCTGTGGTGGCTGTGCAGCGCTACTTAAAAACGTGGTGGACAGCGAGCTTGAAAAACGCGGCGTTGAAGTTTCAAAAGCCATTTGTGAGCACTTTAACTATACACGTCAAGAGCTCTTTCACATTGTAAAAGTAAACGGTATTCGCACGTTTGATGACCTGCTAGAGCAGCATGGTGAAGGTTTAGGTTGCGAGATTTGTAAGCCCGCAGTGGGCTCTATTTTGGCATCAGTTTATAACGACTACATTCTAAAATCGGCCCACCTACCGTTACAAGATACTAACGATATCTACCTTGGCAACATGCAAAAAGACGGGACTTATTCCGTTGTGCCACGGGTGCCGGGCGGAGAAATCACGCCAGAGAAATTGATTTTGTTAGGTGAAGTGGCGAAAGAGTACAACCTGTACACCAAAATAACCGGTGGGCAGCGTATCGATTTATTCGGCGCGCGTGTTGAACACCTTCCTGACATCTGGGAGAAGCTAGTAGCGGGGGGATTTGAAACCGGTCATGCGTATGCGAAAGCACTGCGCACTGTGAAGTCGTGCGTGGGAAGTACTTGGTGTCGCTATGGCGTACAAGACTCAGTTGGTACCGCTATCGATTTAGAAAATCGCTATAAAGGCTTACGTGCACCGCACAAAATCAAATTTGCTGTATCAGGCTGTACCCGTGAATGTGCTGAGGCCCAAAGTAAAGACATTGGTGTTATTGCCACTGAGCAGGGCTGGAACTTGTATGTATGCGGTAACGGCGGTATGAAGCCCCGCCATGCCGACTTGTTTGCCACCGACTTAGATACCGAAACCCTTATCAAATATATCGACCGCGTGTTGATGTTCTATGTGAAGACTGCCGATCGCCTTCAGCGTACTTCAGTGTGGATGGATAACCTAGAAGGCGGCTTAGCTTATCTTCAAGATGTGGTGATAAACGACGCCTTGGGCATTAACGACGAGCTAGAAGCGCAAATGGATACCGTGGTTGACGCGTATCAATGTGAGTGGAAAACCACTATCGAAGACCCTGAAGCGCGCAAGCGTTTCCGTCAGTTTGTAAACAGTAATGCAGGCGATACCAATATTCAGTTTGTTTCAGAGCGCGGCCAGGTTCGCCCTGCAACAGAAGCTGAAAAAGTGGCAGGGAAAGACCAGTTTATTCCAGTCGCTATGGTATAGCGATTTAGTTATTAAAGAGCTTAGGAGGAACATTTGATGTCAGCAGCGCCAAATCTTTTAGCTTCAGGACAAGATATTCAGCAATGGCACCTAGTGTGCGAAACACGGGACTTAGTAAAAAATAGCGGCGTTTGCGCCCTGGTAGAGTCTCGGCAAATCGCGATTTTTTGTTTATGTGTCAAAGGGGAAACCCAGGTTTTTGCGATAAGTAATTACGACCCCATTGGCAAGGCCAACGTGCTATATCGCGGGCTTTTGGGGTCAATTGGCGGCGCCCCGGTAGTTGCGTCTCCTTTATACAAGGAGCATTACTTTTTAGAAAGCGGGCTATGTAAGGAGCACGATGATGTATCGGTTACCACTTACCCGGTGAAAGTAGAAGGTGAAAAGGTTTTCATTGGCATTTAAGCGGTACGCTGCACACAGAAGGCGTTGACAAAGCAGAGAAAACGAAAAAGGTAATGATATGAATATGGCTACTCCACAACCCGATATTATGTCTGAACAGTTAAGACAAACAACATGCCCTTATTGCGGCGTGGGTTGTGGCGTAGATATCAGTTGCAACGCAAGTAAGCGTGCCGTAACCCTGGACACTGTTAAGGGCACGCCCGAGCATCCCGCCAATTTTGGTAGATTGTGCGTTAAAGGAACAAACCTGCTTGAAACGAACGGCCTTAATGGGCGTTTGCTTCACCCAACCATGGCAGGTAAATCGGTGGATTGGGACACGGCCACCGATGTGATTGCGGATAAGATCGCCTCTACTATTGCGCAGTATGGCGCGGATGCCGTTGCTTTTTACGTGTCAGGTCAACTACTGACCGAAGACTATTACATTGCCAACAAATTAATGAAAGGCTACATCGGCAGTGCCAATATTGATACTAACTCACGCCTTTGCATGTCGTCAGCCGTGGCTGCCTACAAGCGTGCATTTGGCGAAGACGTGGTGCCATGCGATTACGCAGATTTAGAAAGCACTGACTTACTTGTTATAACAGGGAGTAACACGGCGTGGGCACATCCTGTACTCTTTCAACGTATTCAGCGTGCAAAGCTTAAAAACCCGCACATGAAGGTGGTGGTCATAGACCCACGCAAAACCGAAACCTGTACCATTGCCGACCTTCACCTAGCAATAAAACCCGGCAGTGATGTGGCACTCTTTAATGGCCTGCTACGCTTTGCTAATAAGCAGGAAAGGATAGACAAGGCAAGCGTTGGAAGGTTTGCCGACGGTTTAGATGAAGCCTTAGAAAGTGCGAGCGCGTCGACGCTTAGCGAAGTCGCCAAGATTTGCGATGTCGACGCTAGCAGCGTGAAAACCTTTTATGAGATTTTTTGTGAAGCGACTCGGGCTATTACCTTCTATTCAATGGGGGTGAACCAATCGTCAGCAGGCGTAGATAAAGCGCAAGCCATTATAAACTGCCATTTAGCCACCGATTTAATTGCAAAAGAAGGCTGCGGGCCTTTCTCAATTACGGGCCAGCCGAATGCCATGGGAGGCCGTGAAGTAGGCGGGTTAGCAAATATGCTTGCCGCACATATGGACCTTGAAAACCCTGAGCATATCAACGCAGTAAAAACGTATTGGAACGCGCCAGTTATGCCTAAAGGGCAGGGGCTTAAAGCTGTTGACCTCTTTAACGCCATTGAAAGGGGGGAAGTAAAATTCGTTTGGATAATGGGCACTAACCCTGTAGTAAGTATGCCCAACCGCGGTCAAGTCGAGCGCGCACTATCAAAGTGCGACATGGTGGTGGTGTCTGACATCGTTGAATCTAACGACACATTGAAATACGCCCACATTGCCCTTCCGGCAACGGGATGGTCTGAAAAGGATGGAACGGTGACCAATTCAGAGCGCCGTGTATCACGTCAGCGGGGTATCTTGCCTCCGCCAGGCTGTGCAAAACACGATTGGCAAATTATGTGTGACGTAGCGGCTAAAATGGGCTTTGCTGAGGCATTTAATTTTACCCATCCATCGCAAATTTTTTGCGAATACGCAGGGTTAACCGGTTATCAAAATAATGGGCAACGCCAGCTGGACCTATCGCCTTTACAAAATATTACTCAGGCGCAATATGACGCCATGTCGCCTTTACAGTGGCCATTTACAACATCTGATGAGTTGCAAGGTATGCAAGGGCTTAACAGCAAGCGACCCTTTGCCGATAAACAGTTCTCTACGCCTAACGGTAAAGCCAAGCTTATTCCTGTTGTATTTAAAGCACCACAGCAACAAACGTCGAAGCTGTTCCCGTTTGTGGTAAACAGTGGGCGCGCCAGAGATCAATGGCATACCATGACTCGTACCGGCAAAGCAGCAAAGTTGCTAGCCCATACGTCTAATGCCAGCGTGCATGTAAGCCCTCATGATGCTAAAACGCTAGGCGCGAGGAATAAAGACTACGTGGCTTTGCATAGTGCGGCATGTGTAGATGCCCCGGTTATCTATCCCGTTAAAATCGATGAAGACATGCGCAAAGGAGAAGTCTTCATTCCTATCCATTGGTCTGCTCAGTACGGCTCACACTGCAAGTTGGGGGCACTTTACGCCAGTGCGGTAGACCCTATTTCAGGTCAACCCGAGTTAAAGCACGCTGCCGTTGCTATAGAACCTGTACGCTTTACCACCTACGGCAAAGTTTTCGTTGCATCAATAGTGCAAAACGCGCAGCCCAGTGAATTTAACTTTCTCGATGAAGTCGCACTGCAGCATGCTTGCGACTATTGGACGAAAACGCCCATTGAAGGTGCAGTATTGCCAGCGAATACAAACCTGTCTGGTGATGCGTCAACGGTATTTAATATTGCATCGAACAAGGGCCGCCGAGCATTCACACAAGACGTGTTACCTCTGTTACCACAAAACACTGTGTTATTGCAGTTTCATCATCACACCTACTCAGTATGTATAGCCCTTGTAGACGATAAGCTTTGCTTTGCGGCGTTTTTAGGTGATGAGCCAGAGCAGGAAGCCGCAGTAGACGCTAACGTTGGATGGTCAGTGCCTAATGCTTGGGTTGCCAGTCTGCTGAATACCTCTATTAGCTTTGAAACCCAGCGCAAGTTATTACGCACTCAAGTAGACGAGGCGTTTTTAAATGGCGATGTAGTGTGTAGTTGCTTCGAGGTGCGCGAGAAAACAATTAGTGACGCTATAGAGGGCGGTTGCTCCTCGGTAACGGAACTTGGCAAAAAGCTAAAATGCGGTACGAACTGTGGATCGTGTAAGCCTGCACTATCACAACGAATTAATCAGCACGCATTGATAGGTGCTTAAGTTATCTACATTCACATTATTTAGGAGCGTTTATCCATGTCATTAGCATCTAGCTGGTCGTTACCTTTGTTACGCACCTTTTTTAAAGCCCGCGGAGCCAACCTTAGCGTAGCTAAACGCAATACCCAGCACATAATCAAGAGCAATTCGACGGCGTCGCGTTTTTTGAGCCGATTTTCAACGCTTTCTCAGCGTAACGCTGGAAAGCGCGGCCAAGTATTTATTGTAGGCGCAGGCCCAGGAGATGCCGAGTTACTTACATTAAAGGCGCTTCGCCTCTTACAACAGGCAGACATAGTGCTGTTCGATGCCTTAGTGAGCGAAGATATACTGGCGTTAATCCCTCAAGCAGTGGCGAAAGAATATGTGGGTAAACGCTGTAAAAAGCACAGCTTCACCCAAGATGCTATTTGTAAGCGCGTAGTTGAACTCGCAGGCATGGGGCGCACCGTCGTGCGTTTAAAAGGGGGCGACCCAGCGCTATTTGCAAGAACCTGCGAAGAAACTGATGCATTAACCAAAGCGGAAATTCCTTTCGCTATCGTGCCTGGTATTACCGCTGCATCGGGCGTATCTGCCTATACCGGAATACCCCTTACCGACAGGCGCTGCGCCCAATCGGTAAGCTTTATGACGGCCCACTTTAAAGATGCAGACCAATGGCCAGAAATGGCGTCAATGGCACAAAGCGTATTGAAACACACCATGGTGGTTTACATGGGGCTAAGTCGCCTAGAAGGGCTTTGCCGTGGGCTGGTTAATCACAACGTGCCACGCGCATGGCCTGTAGCAGCCATAGAAAATGCGACCACTCCTTCGCAGCGCATGATTACAGGAACGCTGGCTGATATACATAGTAAAGTAAACGCAGCGAATTTAACGGGCCCGACGTTACTTATATTTGGAAAAGTGGTAGAGTCTCGTCAACAGGTTAATACACTTCTACTACATTCATCCGAGCATGCAGCAACCATTTAGCGAATACATAAAAATAATTGGTAAGGGTCAGAAAGGGGGGCGCAGCCTAACCCGAGAAGAGGCCTACCATGCCATGAAAATGGTGTTGGCTAATGAAGTGACAGGCGATCAGCGCGGCGCTTTTCTCATGCTGCTGCGCACGCGAGAAGAAACCCCAGAAGAAGTCATTGGTTTTGTCGATGCCTGTAGAGAGTTAATCGAGCCCGAGGTGAAAACACTTACGCCTACCTTAGATATAGGGTGTTATGCAGGTAAACGCCGTCAACTACCTTGGTATTTATTGGCCGTGGCCATATTGGCAAGAAACGGGTATTCAGTTATGCTTCACGGTGCCCACGAGCCAGGTTCTGGTCGCCTTTACGCGAGTATCGCTTTACCCAAACTTGGCTTACCCGAAGTTAATAGTATTGCTCAGGCAAAACAGCAGTTGACTGAAAAGGGTGTCACTTACCTTGATTTGTCTTATCTTCTTCGCGCTTTGGACACTATTATTAAATTACGAGACGTCTTTGGATTACGATCGTGTGCTAATACTCTCGCTAGACTATTGAACCCTACAGCTGCCAAATTTTGTGTTCAAGGGGTTTATCACATGCACCTTGACCATAAACACTGCCGCGTAAACGAAAACTATCCTTCGATTGATGCGCTCTGCTTTCGCGGTGATGGAGGTGATCCAGAAGTTAACGGTGAAAGAGAAACTGAGCTTTCTATTACCCGAAACGGGAAAACCGAAGAAGTTATAATGCCTGTGCTCGCTGATAAATGGGCGCTCAAAGACAAAGATATGAAGGTTGACGACATGCTTGACGTCTGGGCAGGTAAAGCAAATAGCCTTTATGGTGAGCAGGCTATCCTAAGTACATTAGCTAGCTATCTAGTACTTCTTAAAAATTGTGCCGTTACCGATGCCCTTACCCAAGCAAGGCAGCTTTGGGCTGAGCGCGATAAACAATCCCTGCCTTTTTTATTTTCTTAAATTTTTAATGCTCTTCAAATCCTCTGCTATCTTTAATCAAGACCAAAAAAAATTAGCCTATTGTTTCAAAATGACTGCGCTTATCGAGGCATGCTACGGGCATGCCTGTAGTGGTGATTTGCCTTTAGTGTAAATAGATACAGACGTTAAAAATGCGTAAAACGAGGTCCATTAGGAGCGCAGAATGTTTTTCAAAAATAAAGAGTTGATAGCCGAGAAGCAACGTTTGGAAAAGGAAATCGAGGCATATCATACCGTTCAGGAAGAATTACGGGAAGAAATGTTGTATGTCGAATTAAGTGCAGAAGGCCGAATTCGCGCAGTGAATGACCTCTATTCCCAAGCTACTGGCTATTCACTCAGCGAATTAGAAGGCAAGAGTCTAGACAGCCTAATGAGTCAAAATGCGTTAAGAAAGCCAGCTGCACAGGATTTACTTGGCGCCATCAAAACTCACCGCCACTGGCATGGCGCGATAAGCTTTTTCGATGCTAAAGGCCAAGAGGTTTGGGTGAGGGGGATTATTCAGCCTATTGATGATGCCTTTGGAAATGTGAAGTACATCGCCTTTTATATGGCAGAGCAAACGCGAAATATCACTCACAGCAATGAATTGAGAGACATGATTGCTGCGCTTCATCGTTCTTCTGCTGTTATCGAATTTAAATTAGACGGCACTATCATCACGGCGAACGAGAACTTTTTAAAAGGGACCGGCTATACCTTAGAACAAGTTCAAGGTAAGCATCACCGCATCTTCTGTACCGAAGAAGAAGCAAATTCTGAGGAATATAAACAGTTTTGGCGGGGTTTAGCAAAAGGACAGTTAGAATCGGGGCGTTACAAGCGTATAGATAGTGCTGGCAATGAAGTGTGGTTAGAAGCGTCATACAACCCAATTAGAAATGAAGACGGAGAACTGTATAAAGTGGTGAAATTTGCCACTGTGATTACAGAGCAAATGCAGCGCGAATTTGCTATTTCTGAAGCCGCGAATGTCGCTTTTAATATTTCACAGGAAACAGGTGAACAGGCGCGCGAAGGTAATGAAGTACTCGATTCCACAGTGAATGCGATGAACGAACTTACCGCTCAAATGGGTAATGCTAGCGCAGGTATTAAGGATCTTGACGAGCAATCACAAAAAGTCGCCGACCTTGTAAAAAGCATTAGCGGTATTGCCGATCAGACTAACTTATTAGCATTAAACGCCGCTATTGAAGCGGCACGGGCCGGCGACCAAGGTCGTGGGTTTGCCGTGGTGGCTGATGAGGTTAGGCAACTTGCCTCGCGAACAAGCAGTGCTACAGAAGAAATTGTCAATGTGGTAGTAGAAAACAGAAAGCTAACTGAAAATGCAGTGCAGTTGATTGAAGCTGGGCAAGAAAAAGCCCGAGAAGCGTTAGAGTATTCAACTCAGTCTGGTCAAGCGATGGGCGAAATACAAAGTGGCGCGAACGAGGTGGTAAACGCCATAGGCCAATTCACTAAGCGTTTGTAAGGTAGTCTCCCTTTAACAAGGCCAACACATGATTCAGCGGTGGACGCGTATCACACGCACCACCGTTGAACAGTACCCCCTTTTTTGGTGCACTTAGCTCCCCGTAATTCTTGAATGTCCTTCCTTGTTTTTTGCTAAATACCATATAAATCAGATGTTTATATTTGTGGCACAAAGGCTGCTATTAATCTGGTGCAATAACGATGCTGCTATTAAAGAGTAGTGTTTGCATACACAGTGCAACGACATTGTGGAATGCACAACATTTGCCATAGGGTAAATAAACAGGATTCAGCGGAGAACGGTAGGGAAGCGATATCATCTCCGGTAACTATGGCAAGTGAATAATAATAAGAACAGAGTGGTTTTATAAGCTAAAGCTTTTGATAAACCTCCCTTAAAGATGAGGTGTGTGAGCGGGAATTCCTGACTTACCATTAACAACTTGATGCGTTTGTAAGAACTCCGATATTACAAACACGGCAACGAAGCCCACCATGCTCGACGGTATTACGTCGATAGCTGGTGGGTTTTTTTTTGGTTACGAGGAACACGTATGACTGGGTTAAAAACAACATCACTACTTAAACGCTTGCGAACGGCGAGTGCTGGCGTATGCGCTGCTCTCGCTGTCTCCGTAGCGAGCTTCTCCACTTCTGTTACCGCACAGGAGCCAGCGTTGGGCTGGCCTGAAAAAGAAGAGTTAAAGTTTGGCTTTATCAAGTTAACTGACATGGCACCCCTAGCGGTAGCCTACGAGAAAGGCTTTTTCGAAGAAGAAGGGCTTTACGTTACCCTTGAAGCACAAGCAAACTGGAAAGTGTTGCTAGATAGGGTTATTGATGGGCAGTTGGACGGAGCGCACATGCTCGCGGGGCAACCGCTCGGTGCGACTATCGGTTTTGGTACCGAGTCTCACGTGGTTACGGCCTTCAGTATGGATCTCAACGGTAACGGTATAACGGTATCCAATGAGGTTTGGGAAAAAATGAAAGCCCATATCCCTCAGGAAAATGGCAAACCAGTACATCCTATTAAAGCCGACTACCTGAAACCTGTTGTTGACGAATACCGCAACGCCGGTAGGCCGTTTAATATGGGTATGGTTTTTCCAGTTTCTACCCATAACTATGAACTTCGTTACTGGCTAGCCGCGGGGGGGATTCATCCGGGGTACTACGCGCCACACAAAGGTGATACAGCGGGGCAAATAGACGCACAGGCATTGCTTTCTGTAACCCCTCCTCCTCAAATGCCAGCAACCATGGAAGCGGGCACGATTTACGGATATTGCGTAGGCGAGCCGTGGAACCAACAGGCTGTATTTAAAGGCATTGGTGTTCCGGTTATCACTGACTACGAGATTTGGAAAAACAACCCCGAGAAAGTGTTCGGCGTTAGCCAAGGTTGGGCTGAAAAGTACCCCAATACGCATATTCGCGTGGTTAAAGCCCTTATTCGAGCAGCAATGTGGCTTGATGAAAACGACAATGCGAATCGTCCTGAAGCGGTGAAAATTCTAGCGAAAAGTAACTATGTAGGCGCGGATGAAGATGTTCTTGCCAACAGCATGACCGGAACGTTTGAATACGAAAAAGGCGATAAACGCGATGTGCCAGACTTCAACGTATTCTTCCGTTATAACGCAACCTACCCTTACTACAGCGATGCGATTTGGTACCTCACGCAAATGCGTCGCTGGGGGCAAATATCTGAAGCAAAGTCTGACGGCTGGTACAAAGAAACCGCGAAGAAGGTGTATAAGCCTGAAGTGTATGCTAAGGCCGCTAAAGCACTTATTGCAGAAGGAAAAGCGAAGGCGTCAGACTTCCCAGAGTTTTCGACAGAAACAGGTTACAAGCCTGCACAAAGCGAATTTATTGACGGCGTCACCTTTGATGGAAGCAAGCCAAATGCTTATTTAGAGCAATTTAAAATTGGCCTTAAAGGCAACACCGTTCTTTAAGTGTCGAGTTTAATCGCCCCGCAAGCTCCCTTTGGGTGCAGCGGGGCAAACACAGTGCACCAGCGCTTAATCAATGTCAGGAGCAAGCAATGAGCAAGATGACTACCATTCTTCGTCTTCCAACCTCGCCGTCTAATGCTAATTCAATGGCGAGTCGGCTATACCAATCCACCCCTGCCTTGTTGCTGCCTGTTATCGGTTTGCTAATGTTTTTGGCTATTTGGAATGGCGTCGCGAAAAGTATTGATACCTCGCTAGGGCAATTTCCTGGCCCGGTACAGGTTTTTGAACAGACGGGGGCATTAATTGATGAACATATTGCACAGCGTGAAAAGGCCGCGGCATTTTATGAACGTCAAGAGGCGAGAAACGCAGCTCGCGTAGCTCAAGACCCCACTTATGAGCCAAAAATAAGAGATTTTACCGGTGCGCCGACCTTTTTTGACCAAATATGGACAAGTCTATACACCGTAATGGTGGGCTTTTTTATTGCATCAGTGGTAGCGGTACCGGTGGGAATACTGTGCGGGTTGAGCAAGTCTGCCTATACGGCGATTAACCCCTTAATTCAATTATTCAAACCTGTGTCGCCATTAGCGTGGTTGCCCTTAGTGACTATGGTTGTGAGTGCGCTTTACGTTAGCGACGATCCCGCGTTTTCAAAGTCTTTCGTCACTTCGGCTTTTACCGTGTCGCTTTGTTGCTTGTGGCCCACGCTTATTAACACGGCGGTAGGCGTATCAAACATTGATAAAGACCTCATCAACGTGAGTAAAGTATTGCGACTAACGCCTTTAGCGCACCTAACTAAAATTGTTCTGCCATCGTCAATACCTATGATCTTTACTGGCCTTCGCCTGTCCCTTGGCATTGGCTGGATGGTGCTTATTGCCGCTGAAATGCTCGCTCAAAACCCAGGGTTAGGCAAGTTTGTATGGGATGAGTTTCAAAACGGCAGTTCAGAATCGTTAGCCAGAATTATGGTGGCAGTGCTGACCATTGGCGTAATAGGCTTTGTATTAGACCGCTTAATGTTATCAATTCAGCGCGCTGTAAGCTGGGACAAGTCGAGCGTACTACGCTAATTTTGAGGAGATATTTATGCACACTAAACACTTAGAGTTAGAACAGGTAGGTATCGATTTCCCTACGCCTAAAGGCCCGTTTACCGCGCTACAAGACGTGAATTTAAAAATTGCCAAAGGTGAGTTTGTTTCATTAATCGGGCACTCGGGTTGTGGTAAGTCAACGGTTCTTAATATCGTGGCTGGTCTACACCAAGCCACTACCGGCGGTGTAATTTTAGATGGCGCTGAAGTTAAACAACCTGGCCCAGAGCGTGCGGTAGTATTCCAAAACCACTCTTTATTACCCTGGCTGTCGGTGTATAAAAACGTAGAACTTGCGGTTAAATCTACCATGCGAGGTAAAAGCAAAGGCGAAATGCGCGACTGGATCATGCACAATTTAGAACTTGTACACATGACCCACGCCTTAGACAAGCTTCCCAATGAGATATCTGGGGGAATGAAGCAGCGAGTAGGTATTGCCAGAGCGTTAGCGATGGAGCCAAAAGTATTGCTGATGGATGAACCGTTTGGCGCACTTGATGCTCTCACTCGCGCACACCTGCAAGATTCACTTATGGAAATTCACGCTGACCTCGGCAATACGGTGATCATGATTACCCATGATGTAGATGAAGCGGTACTGCTGTCTGATCGTATTGTTATGATGAATAACGGGCCAGCGGCGACGATAGGTGAAATTCTAGATATTGAATTACCTCGTCCTCGAAACAGGTTAGCGCTCGCTGATAATAAGCAATACAACCACTATCGACATGAAGTGCTGACTTTCCTTTACGATAAGCAGAAGAAAGTAGAAACCGTGCCTTCACGGGCTAATCACTCTGCTTCACAGAAAAACAGTAAATTCAATGAGGTGTCATCTGAAAAAAAAGACGCTAAAAAATCAGATGCCGCCTAGCACTGCCGGCATCTGAATAAGGCGGTATACCTTACCGCCCACGCATTTTAACTATCGCTTTTCACCCGGCGTTTTCTGGCGGGCGGGAAAGTACTGACCAACAAAAATAAAGAACCGGTAGGTAAAACACATGAACTCGTCACGAAACTTTGGAATGAAAATACTCGCTACCTCTGTCATTACGCTGATAGGTACAAGCGCCATGGCCGATGATATTCACACTGCGCTAAGCGACGCAACTGCGTGGGCCGATTTAAACTTGCGTTATGAGTCTGTAGAGCAAGATAATGCACTAGAAGATGCCAGCGCATTAACGCTGCGCACGCGATTAGGCTTTAGTTCGGGCAGCGTTAACGGCTTTTCCTTTACCGCAGAGGTTGAAGATAGTCGTATCGTATTAGGCCAAGATGAATTTACTGTGGGCCCAACGGGCTTTAACGTGGGCGAATACTCGGTTATTGCTGACCCCGAAACAACTGAAGTCGACCAAGCGTTTATTCAATATAAAGCGGATAACTTCACTGCAAAGGTAGGTCGTCAAGTTATTACTTTAGACGACCATCGCTTTGTGGGTCACGTTGGCTGGCGACAAGACCGCCAAACCTTTGATGCAGTGAGTGCAAAGTATGCTGCATCAGAGAATTTATCGCTTTTCTACAGCTACCTTTATAAACGCAATCGCATCTTTGCCGAAGCGGCAGATTTGGACTCTAACGACCATATCTTACACGCCACCTACACCTCTAAAATAGGTAAGTTCGTGGGTTATGCGTACTTACTCGAAATCGATAGTGATACTGATAATGCACTCGATACTTATGGCGTCAGTTACGACGGGAAAACGAAAGGTGAAAAGGTTAACTGGGCGTATGGGGCTGAGTTTGCCACTCAGTCAAGTGAATCGGGCGCTGGTGAAACCGCGACGGATTTTGATGCGTCATATCTTAATGCCTATTTAGCTGCCAGCTTTTCTGGCGTAACGGCTAAAGTTGATTACGAGATTCTGGGTTCAGATGACGGCCAATATGGGTTCTCGACACCGCTGGCCACGTTGCATAAATTCAATGGTTGGACCGATCAATTCCTAGGTACACCTGCGCAGGGGCTAAAAGACCTCAAGTTTTCCCTATCAGGTGGCCTTGCTGGTGGTAAGTGGCTATTGGCCTACCACGACTTCACTGCCGATGACAGTAGCAACGGGGTAGACGATTTAGGTAGCGAAATTAATGTTCAATATACGAAGAAATTTGCAGGTAAATATAACTTTGGCATCAAGTACGGTACTTATGATGCAGGCGATATTAAAGTAGACGCGAACCGCTTCTGGATGTGGGTGGGGACACGTTTTTAAGATTATCCCCCCGTGCTAACAACGCTGTTTGTGTTAGCTCTCCACACCATGAATAAATACGCTGGCTATAGTGATATTAACATTGCTTGTTAATTGCTTAGCCAGCCGTTTTTAACCGCAATATCAAGCTGCTGTAAAACATAATCCCATAGGGCGGGTGCGCAGGTTTTAAGATGCGCGTTTCGCTTTTCTATTTTCTCTCTTGCAATATTATGCCGCTTCCAGCTACCGCCATTGTCTTTCATATTTTGAAACACGGGAAGTACACGGTCCATCGCTTTAGCAAACTCAGCATCGGCGGTTTCCGCTGCTTCAAATTCAAGCCAAAGGGAAAGCATTTCGCTATCTAGTGGGCTTGGAAGCAAGCCAAAGATTCGTTTAGCCGCTGCTAGTTCTTTTTCTGCTTGTTCATCGTGGTCGGCTTGGTGATTGAAAGCGAACATATCACCGGCGTCTATTCCAACGATATCGTGAATAAGGATCATGCGAATAACCCGACTGACATCAATGGGCTTAGCGGCATACTGGCTTAACATGTTTGCCATTAGTGCCACGTGCAAACTGTGCTCGGCTGAGTTTTCCTGGCGATAGTTATCACAAGGTAGCGTTATTTGCCTTTTAACGGCTTTTAAATGGTCTAGCTCACATATGAAATCAGCAAAGTCACTTACTGCGTGCATTGGGTTCTCCAAGACATAAAAATGGGCGCTTAAGCGCCCATAATGTGTTTAATTGATGTAGATACGAATGGCGTAATTACTTTTGCTCTGATAGCCACACGATTAAATCAGCAATGTCATCAAATGACATGTCAGCGGTGAATGTTGGCTGATATTTACCGTTAATGATGAAGCTTGGCACACCCGTTAAGTGCTCACGGTATTCGTCAATCTGCTGCTGATTTTTACGCAGCATGCTGTTTACGCCAAAACTTTTTGCCATTTTATCAAACTCTTCACCGTCTACGCCATTTACAACGAAGATGTTACGAAGGTCTTTTAGGCCGGTAATTGACGCGCGCTGTTTGTGAATGTAGTTAAAGATGGCTTTGTTCATAGCATCTTCTTGCTTCATAGCGCGGGCAATAAGCATGGCTTTCGTTGCATCGTCCTGCACTTCAGGGCCAGTAAAACGCATAAAGTTTACGTGCACTTTGTTGAACTTGGTTCCGTCGCTTTTCTTTTCTTTAATTTGCGCAACGATAGGCTCAAACTGGAAACAGTGTGGGCACCAAAACGAGAAGTACTCAGTAATTACTGGCTTATCTGTGGCTTCTTTATCAAGTACTTTGTAGTGCGTACCTTCTTTCCATTTAGACGCTGGCTCTTGTGCACAGGCCGTTAATGGCAAAAGCATTGCCATGACAAACATTACTGCAAACTTTTTCATGGAATATGATCCTATGTTCAAAAATATTATCGGTGATGAGATTATCACAGCATTGTTCGCTTAACTAGGTTCTGTTGTTCTTCAAAACCTTATACGCGATAAGCTCACCAAAAAACGAGATTCAAAGCCTAGTGTGTTACACGAATGGCTGCCGTTTCATACAAACTCTTGTAATAACCGGTATGGTGCGAACGCAGATTTCAACGTGTGGGTTAGGTTTTACAGGACGTAAGTGTAAAAGTGCCAAACTGAACAAAAGATGAATTAAGGCGGGTATCAAGGTTTTTGGGGTACTCACGTGGCAACATGACACGTGGCTTACGTGTTTTTAATCGCGCTTGGCTTGTGTGTTTTCAATCGCAATCTAGCCTAGTAAAAATAAAAGGCTATACCGCTGGATATAGCCTTTGTGATTGTGGAAAAGTGGGGTTTCCTACATGCTGTAGTTAACTGACAGGAGCGCACGGCGCTCTTGACCGGCGTAGCCCACAATATCTTCATAGTCGGTATCAAAGGCATTATCGACCTTTAGTGAAACCTGCCATTTAGCATCAATCTGATAACTAAGGTTGACCGTTGCCAGCGTGTAGGCCGACAGCGCTAGTGTCTGCGATGGCTCAGGGAACGGCGGGAAGAAGGTATCATAGTGGCTACCCGTATAAGCCAGCTTCGTGTACAAACTGAACGCATCTGTTCCAAAGTCTGTGGTATAGGTGAGTGAGCCTTGATGACGCGCACGGCGAAGTTCTGTGTTGGTAATGCCATTATCTGTTTGCTCTGCGTCTAAATAGCTGTAAGCAGCAGTAATGTCACCATAGCCACTGTTCCAGTTAAGCTCTACGTCTACCCCTTCACGAGCGCTTTCGCCGTCAATGTTGTCGGCGCTAAATGCGCCAGCGTCTGGGACGAAAACGAAACCGTTTATCTCATCCTCTAAGTCGGCAGTATAGACGCTAATCTGACCCGTAACCTTCTTCCAATTAGCTTTAACACCTACTTCCCACTCTTCACTAGTTTCAGGTTCTAGGTTGGGGTTGCCAACGAAGCTGGCTGGGAAAAAGCCAAAGCGCTCTGTAAAAGTAGGCGTTTTAACCGCGCTTCCATAGCTGGTAAACAGCGTGTAGTGGTTATTTAATTGCCAGCTTAACCCGCCGCGATAGCTAAGTGCATTATCAAACTCGCTGTTGTTGTCATAACGGGCGCTTAACGTAGCCGTTAAAGACTCGGTTAATTGACCGTTAGATTCTGCAAAAACGCTGTACGTATTGTCGTGCTGCTTTTGATTAGGATCGCCAAAATTGATGGGGCCGCGCTGGTCGAACAGTCGCTGTAGGTATTCAACGCCGCCAGCAAAATCCCAATTTTTAATGGCGTAAAAGCTTGTCCAATTTAACTCAATACGCTCCCCAGTTGTACCACCGGCGTCAACGCCTGATTCGGTATTGTCGTTCTCGTCTTTTCGGTAGTGTGCACTTAATGCAGAACGATATTGCGTATTGTTTGGGGCAAACTCCCAGCGTAATTTAGCGCTAAGTTGTGCGCCGTCGGTCACATTATCGGTGTCAGTTGGTAAGCCGGTAACAGCAAAGTCAGTGCCGTCGTAGTCGTTTTCATAGTGCACGGTACGCAAATTAGCAATTAGCGTATGCTCATTAGATACAGCGTAGTTAAGGTTAAGACCAGCGGTCATGTTATCGTAACCGTCATCTTCATTGCCTACGCGCGAAACATTATCGCCATCGGTACGGATATAGCTAGCATAGGCAGACACACCCACATTATCGCTTTGAGAGCGGGCATTCATACTGCCTTGTAGCGTGCCTTGTGTCCCTGCCGCCGCAGAGAAATCAACGTGTGACGTATTGGCCGCAAATTGGCCTGACTTTGTTGTAATGCTCAGCACGCCACCAATTGCACCACTTCCCCAGCGGGCGCTTTGAGGGCCGCGAAGCAGTTCAATACGCACCACATTGGCGCTGGTTAAGTGGGCCAAGTCAACCAGGCTGCCTTGGCCTATATCGTTAGATACAACGCCATCAATTAATATAAGTAAATGGTTGGTTTCGCTTCCGCGAACGCGCACTTCAGCTAAGCCGCCTGGGCTACCTGACTGCGCTAGGCTAACGCCCGGCAAACCGCGAATAAGATCGGTCAGCTGCAGTGCTCCCGAAGCTTGTATGTCGCTTTCGGTGAGTACTGAAACAGAGCCGGGAAGTTTCGTTAACGATATGGGCAAACGCGTTCCGGTTACGGTAAGCGTTTCAATATCTTGGTTGAGTGTTTGAGAGTAAGCAGGTGTGCTTAAGCACGAGAGAACCGCAGCACTTAGCGCTGCTTTATTAAAATATGTACGCATGGTTTTTTATATTTTCTTTGATGCACTCCGCCCGAGCACATGTTTAAGGGAAGCGTTCTATTTGCTAATTTTGAGGCTACAAGCAAACGACACCGTGAGGCACAGGCCGGTATCCGGGCTTACTCACCGTCACATTTAAAGTGATAGCTCTTTTGCCTTCCCATCTAATAGTGTTTACTAGCGCAAAAGCGCGCTCACTTACAAAAGACAGTGGCGTATGAAAAGAAAACGACATAGCGTTGAGTTTACCGTTGCGGGGGCAGCATCAGTTTTCCACTGATTTCCCGTTTAACCCTAGTTATCGTCGTCATCGGTTGATAATCAAGGGCACCTACGCGTGGGCGATTATATAGAAGTTAAAAATTGATAGCGAATACAGTTTTTTATACCTTACGCCTTTTCGTTGTCTTTAATACACTGCGAAAAGGCGTAGTGAAAAAGCACGTGTTAAATGGGCTAATAGCCCAATTTTAATGAAGGCTCTTGAAGCGCAGATAGCTGCTCTTTTAATGCAAGAATTTGTCCTTCCCAATATTTATCTTCTGCAAACCAAGGGAACGCACGGGGGAACGCAGGGTCTTCCCAGCGTCTTGATAGCCACGCCATATAGTGCACCATACGCATGGCGCGAAGGGGCTCGATAAGCGGAAGTTGCGACGTGTCGAAGGTGTGAAACTCCTCGTAAGCTTCAACTAAGGTATCAAGCTGTAAAAGCTGCTGTTGACGGTCGCCGCTTAGCATCATCCATAAATCCTGAATGGCTGGGCCCATGCGACAGTCGTCAAGATCGACAAATGTCGGGCCGTCTCGCCATAAAATATTACCCGGGTGACAGTCGCCGTGTAAGCGAATGGAAGTGGTGGGCTTATACGCTTCTTTGGTGGCAGAAATGACGGGATTTAATATGGCAAAAAATGCGGTTTTTAAATGATCAGGCAGTAGCGTGCTCTGCTCGAGTACTTGTTTTGGCTCGTTGAGATAGCTTTCAACATCAATGGAAGGGCGAGAAGTAAATGCTTTGGAATGAGCGACACGATGAATGCGACCTATAAAGCGGCCCATCCACTCGAGTTGGTCAAGGTTATCATTTTCAAATTGTCTGCCGCCAACAGAGGGGAACAGCGCAAAGCGGTAGTCGGTCTCACCTACTTTGTGATGGTGCAACGTACTGCCGTTTATGGCAATAGGCGCGGCCAAGGGAATTTCATTCTCTATAAGTTCTTGAGCAAAATCATGCTCTTCGCTGATTTGAGTGTCGCTCCAGCGGCCTGGGCGATAGAACTTGGCAACGTAACGCTTGCCATCTTCGGCAAGAAATTGGTAAACCCGGTTTTCATAGCTGTTAAGCGCTAACAAGCCGCTTTGAAGAAAAATGCCCTGGCTTTCCAGGGCATCTAATATGGTATCTGGGCTAAGCCCAGAGAAAGAAAAATCTGTCATCGATAAAGGAACTTCGTTGGTTCATCAACCGTAACCGTTTCTCCATCAATTGTGGTGGTTACACTGATAAAAATATCGGTAACCGTATCTTCCAGATTATAGGCGTCGGTTGCAACTGAAATCGGTGTACTGTAAACCGTACCACCGACAACCGTAACCGTTTGCTCACCTATGTATTCGTAATCAGGTAGCCCTTTCACTGCAATAGTGTAGGTTTGGGTTTGCTGAGTTTTATTTAAAACCTTAATGGTATATACGTTTTCTATCAGGCCTTCATTGGTTTCACGGTATAGCGAGTTTCTGTCGCGAATAATGTCCACCTCGGTGGGGCTTCGCGTCCAAATGTTGGCAAATAGTAAGCCTGTCATAACGATAAGCACTACAAAATAGCCAATCAGCTTAGGGCGTAAAACGTGCGTTTTACCGCCGGCCAGTTCTTCTTCTGACGTAAAACTAATCAGGCCTTTGGGGTAACCCATTTTATCCATAACGCCGTTACAGGCATCGACACAGGCACCACAGTTAATGCACTCGTATTGAAGGCCGTTACGAATATCAATGCCAGTGGGGCACACTTGTACGCACAGGTTGCAATCAATGCAATCGCCTAAGCCTTTCTCTTTTACCTGCTCGTGACTAAGTTTCCGGGGGCGCGGCCCGCGCTGCTCACCTCGATTTGCGTCGTAAGATACAGTGAAGGTATCTTTGTCGAACATGGCTGACTGGAAGCGGGCATAAGGGCAGATATGAGTACACATGATTTCTCGCATATAACCCGCGTTACCATAGGTACAGACTGCAAAGAAAATAACCGAAAAGCCCGCCCAAAAGCTTGTGTCAAAGGTAGCAAAGTCAATAAATAAGGCACCAATGGGGGTAAAGTAACCCACAAAAGTTAAGGCAGTAAGCAAGGCAACTAATACCCACGCTGTGTGTTTGGCTGTTTTCCTTAGAAATTTATCTACGTCCATTTTACGCGCATCAAGCGCTATGCGCTTATTGCGTGGGCCTTCGAATTTCTCTTCAAACCACGTGTAGATATAAACCCACGTGGTTTGTGGGCACATAAAGCCACACCACACTCGCCCTGCAAAGGTTGTCACAAAGAAAAGTGCAAAGGCCGAAACAATGAATATATAGGCTAATAAAGTAAGGTCTTGAGGCCACAAAGTAAGCGAGAAAATAGTAAACCGCTGCTCACCAATATCTAGTAGAACCGCCTGGTGGCCGTTGTATTGAATCCATGGAATAACGGCAAACAAGGCCAAAAAGAAAAGGCCAAAGAAACGTCTGAAGGTTTCAAGAGGCCCCTGAACGGCGCGCACATAAATACGACTGCGTGAATCATGGCGCTTACCCTCTGCACCACCTTTCGGCTTATGCACTTTTACCGGCGTAACGGTCTTTACCGGTATTTTTTCATTCATAGCTTAACCTTATGTAGATGTAGCGAACTGCCTGCGCAGTATAACTGCGATCTCAACATCGTATTTAATATAGATCAATAATGGGGCGTATGATCTAACTTTTAGGACTTTCAGTCAATACTGAAAGTTTAGAAATTTCACGAATGACATAGCGTAACGCGTTGATTTCTCGTTTAACCGTAAACACTTTTATACAGCTCGTGAAAATCGTTCTAGATGCGTACTACTATACATGAGTATAGATTGTCGTATTTACAGATAAACCCGTAAGCCATTAATATCGGCGACAATATTATGGTCAAATACTGTCTAAATCATGTACATTAGACTTACTCTAAAATGGAATTTGGCAAAAAGAAGTTAGGTGATCTGTTTTTAAGTTGTGTGTAACTTGAAGCTATTTGTTTAAAACGTGCGTCAACGTTAACTGGGAAGTTATGTTAAGGTTCTTTATTATCGCGGCTGAAATAATCGTTCTGGTTTTGGTACTGCGATCCCCGTTTGTTCAGTACCTCTTTGAGGATATCCAACACTCAGTGTCAGATTGGCTTGTGGCTTTTTCTACCTTGCCAGAACGCAAAGAGTTAGGAAGCCTGCAGGATAAAATTAATATTGAGTTAAGCCCGCTGAAGCCCTATCAGCAAACCTACGTGAAGCAAATAACGGTTAGCAGTGCCAGTGTGAAGCGCTTCTACCTTACCTATTGTGAAAATGACGACATAAACCCAAATTTTACGGGAACTAAACGCGCTCAACTTTGCCTAATCATCAAGCAGTCACCGGTTATGCAGGTCGCCAAGCAAAACTAACCTAAGTTTAACTCTGTAGGTGTGTAGTGCGCAGGGCGATTATAGTTCGGACAAACTATTTTTAAAGCTTGCTAACTTATGGTCGAATCGACTGAATTTAGGAGCATAAAAGTGAATAAACTACGTACTTTTTCTTGTTTGAGTTGCGCCGCAGCAGTAGGTTTACTAGCGGCTCTTGCTCCCTCCCAGGCAGCGGAAGTCAACATTACGTGGGAAGAGCCTGAATCTTACAGCGATGTAAGGCCAACCAATGAATCGCGCAAACGTTTTCGCGAACGCACGTTAGAAGAGCTTGAGTCCCATATTGCAGAGCTAGCGAGTAGCTTACCGGAATCACAAGTGCTCTCTATGACAGTGACTAATGTAGACCTTGCCGGACAGGTATGGCCGAGCCAGTTTGTCGGCTTTGGCTCAGGTGCGGGAAGCGACGTTCGCATTATCAAACGCATCGATATACCGCGCATGACCTTTAGCTACACGTTAGCCAGCGAAGATGGCAAGGTGATTTTAAGTGCAAAAGATGTGAAGCTTAAAGATATGGATTTTATGGAGTCGAATATTCGTCGCAACCGAACAGAGTCCTTATCTTATGAGAAAGCCATGTTGAATGACTGGTTTTCCGATACTTTTTCTACGCAAGTTGCCGCAACGAATTAGGGCAGCTGCAGAGCACATTGCAAGCAGAGACTTAAGGCAATAAAAAAGGTCACTTCAATGAAGTGACCTTTTTTGTGCCTTCGGCTTATCAGAAGTAGATAAGCCGAGCTTAGCTGTTATATTTTAAAGGTAATCAAACTCATTACCTGAAACGGCGAGGGTACTTTCTGGGCCTGCTTTATATGCGGCTTTGTGAGCATCGCGACGTACAAGAATTCTCTCCATGTAGAAATCACGAGTTTTCATCTTCGATGCCGCGAGCACTGCATTGCCGACATGCTGAGCTTTGTCAGCCATACTGTACCAAAGTACGCCAATGAGTGAATACGCACTGTAAGCTAGATAATCGCAGGCTGCTGAGGCTGCCGTAGTCGCATCCATACCTAAGCAATCAGCAGAAGAGGCGCGCCAATCATCAAGGATGCCTTGCGCAAGATTTTTCGCTTCGCTGTCTTGTATATCGCCAACTAAAGCAGAGAATGCCTTATAGGTCGCTTCCATCATTTGACCACCATCGCGGGTTAGCTTTCGGCCTATTAGGTCAAGCGCTTGAATGCCGTTAGTTCCTTCATAAAGCATAGCAATGCGCACATCACGCATAAGCTGCTCCATTCCCCACTCGCGAATAAAGCCGTGGCCACCGAACACTTGAACACCTAAGCTTGTGGTTTCAAGGCCCATATCGGTCATAAAGGCTTTACAGATTGGCGTTAAGAATTGCAGAATTTTCTCTGCATCTTCTTTTTCTTGCCCTTCACCGAGCTTCTCAACGTCCATAAATTTCGCATAAAAAAGCGAAAGGGCGCGGCAGCCTTCTATCAGAGACTTTTGAGTAAGGAGCATTCGAGCTACGTCAGGTTGAAAGACAATAGGGTCAGCTTTGCCGTCTGGATTTTGAATACCTTGAGGCGCGCGAGACTGCACACGCTCACGTGCATAAGTCAGTGCACCCTGGTAAGAGGCTTCAGCAGCCCCTAAACCTTGAAGGCCCACTTGGAAGCGCGCGTCATTCATCATGGTGAACATACAGGCTAGACCTTGGTTTTCTTCACCCACCAAGTAACCTTTAGCGCCGTCAAAATTCATCACGCAAGTAGGGCTCGCTTTAATTCCCATTTTGTGTTCAATACTGCCCACGGACAGGGTGTTTGCTTCACCTGGTTCATTGTTCGCATCTGGCAGGAACTTAGGTACTAAGAAAAGACTTATTCCTTTTACCCCTTTGGGCGCATCGGGAAGGCGGGCAAGCACAAGGTGAATAACGTTCGAGCTCCAGTCTTGGTCTCCAGCCGTGATAAATATCTTGTTACCCGTGATCATATAGCTGCCGTCGCCTTGTGGCTCAGCTTTGGTACTAAGTAAACTGAGATCGGTTCCCGCATGAGGCTCGGTAAGGTTCATGGTACCTGTCCATTCACCGCTAATCAGTTTGGCAAGATAAATATCTTTAAGTTCTTTGCTAGCATGCTTGGTTACCGCAAGGGTAGCGCTTTCTGTAAGCATGGTGGTTAAACGCCAGCTTAGGTTTGCTGCATTTAGCATTTCGTGAACAGGCACAGCCATCGTGTAAGGTAGGTCTTGGCCATCATACTCGGCTACCCCTAGCATGGCGTTCCAGCCATTGGCTACGTATTCTTGATAGGCATCAGCGAAGCCTTTTGGGGTGGTTACTTTCCCGTCTTCTAACTTACAGCCTTCTTCATCGCCTTCACGGTTTAAAGGGGCAACTACATCTAATGCAAACTTGGCACCTTGAGCAATAATTTCATTCGCCAATTCGCTATCAAAATCGGCTATGCCAAGCTTTTGGTAGTGGGCATCAAGTCCAAGCCAATCTTTTAATAAAAACTGAAAATCAGTTGTTGGGGCATGGTACAGAGGCATGGATGACTCCTTTTTCAAACAAGTGTTTTAATTTTGCCTATTATAGTCACAAAAAGCGTAGTCGGAATAGCCCGTTAAAGGAAAGTTAATAATAAATTTGTATTATGTTTATAGCAGTGAATGTAAGAGGTGTCAGGGAGAATAAAGAGGGCATACGTGCTTGCGCTAAGTTAGCTTGCATTTCTAATTGGCACTGGCATGCTTAGGCGAACTTTATTAAATGCAACAAAAAGAGCGTGGTACACAACGACATGTCATCACAAGATGTAACTTCAAGCGCGGTTGAGAGCACTGATAATGGAACGTATAAACACGCCACACGTCCTGTGTGTATTGTAACAGGCGGAAGCTTGGGGATAGGGCATGCGGTATGTAAGCTTTTTAGTGAAAATGGCTACCAGGTGATTAATCTTGATATCAGAGACTTTGAACACGCGCTACCTAACACAACGTGGAAGCCCTGCGACGTAAGCGTGGTTAGCAACGTGGAAGCGGCAATTGCCGAGGTCTTGATAACGTATAAGCGTATTGACGCACTAGTGTGCAATGCGGGAATGCACGTTTCTGCCACTATCGAAGATACTGACGAAGCCTTGCTTGATAAGGTACTCAATCTTAATGTGAAAGGCGCCTACGCCGCTATTAAGTCTTGTTTACCTACCATGAAAGACCAGCGAAACGGTGCCATTGTGGTAATGGGGTCCGATCAATCTTTTGTTGGAAAGCGTAATTCATTTGCCTATGGGTTAACAAAGTCAGCACTCGCGTCGATAGCTAAAACTACAGCACTGGATTATGCGAGCTTTAATATTCGAGCGAACGCGGTTTGCCCCGGCACAATTGAAACGCCCCTTTTTCACAATGCTATCGATAACTATGTATCACGCTCTGGCGCTGATAAAAACGAGGTGGTGGCAGAAGAAGCCGCTGCGCAGCCCATCGGTCGCTTAGGTCAGCCAGAAGATGTGGCCGAGCTCACCTATTTCTTGTGTAGTGATAAAGCGTCGTTTATTACAGGAAGTTTGTACGCGGTCGATGGCGGCTACACAGCGCAATAATAGCTAACAAGAGGTAAGGTAAACGTGAGCGCTGCAACTCATTCTTGGATTGACCCACATGTTCATTTATTTGCTTTACAAGAAGGCGATTACCACTGGTTAAAGCCGAACAATCCGCCGTTTTGGCCAGATAAAGATGTCATCGCAGAAAGCACTTACGAGCATCATTTACGTCGCGCTTCAAAGGGCAAGCTTACAGGGTTTGTTCACATTGAAGCGGGGTTTGACAACGAACGCCCTTGGCGAGAAATCGATTTTCTAATGCGCCATTGCTCACTGCCTTTTCGTTCTATTGCGAGTATAGATTTAACCTCTATGTGCGCTGGCAGCCACATTGATATGTTGAAAAACTGCGGTTCGGTTTGTGGCCTTCGCCATATATTAGACGAAAACGCCCACGCGCTTTTGACCTCACCAAAGGTAAAGTGGGCGTTAGGGCATATGGCAGCCAAAGGGTTAAGCTTTGAAGCTCAGTTTAACCTGGCCGATAGGAGCGCTGTAAAAGCGCTACTTGCCATACTTGAAACCTACCCTAAGTTACGGGTAGCCATTAACCATAGCGCAGTGGCGCCTGTTGAACTGAATAGCTTGGCATTTAAGCATTGGCAGCAGAATATTCACAACTTAAGTGAAACCAAGCAGGTGGCATTTAAGTTCTCTGGGCTAGAAATGCAAAACCGCAACTGGCAGTGGCAGCGTGCCCAACCTCTTTTTAATTCGCTAGTTAATACGGTAGGCGTGGCGCAGTTAATGTTAGCAAGCAACTATCCACTTTGTCAGTGGCGCATGCCCTATGAAGCACTGTGGCAAGGCTTTCTTAACATGACAGCGCCGCTTTGTGAACATCAAAAGGCGGCGCTATTTTCATTAAACGCTAAGCAATGGTACGGCCTCGCTTAGCTATTAAAGGTAACACTTATTTCAGTGCGGTTACCGTCATGTGAGGCGAGCGATAAACCACCTCGTCATTAAGGTCGATACCAATTCCCGGTGTGTCAGGCGCCTCTATAAAACCGTTTACTGGCTGAGGGTCTTGAATACATAACTCTCGGTTCCAGTCTTTAATCGCGTAAGTGTGGTGTTCGTGAATTAAGAAGTTTGGAATTGCCGTTTCTAAATGAAGGCTTGCGGCCGTAGCTACCGGCCCGCCACACACGTGAGCCTGGACACGGACATCATAAATATCCGCATAGTCACACACTTTTTTCGCTTCGGTGAAACCGCCGCATAAACCAACATCCGGCTGAAGCACATCAATAGACTGGTCTTCAAGGTAAGGGCGTACATCCCAGCGATGATACAAGCGCTCACCGCCAGCGATAGGCACGTTCACGTTTTTCGCCACTTTGTCGTGAAGCTTCGAGTTAAGGTAGTTCACAGGCTCTTCGTAATATAGGCAGCCAATTTCTTCAACAATGTCACCCAGCTGAATAGCGGTGGATGCGCCTAACAAGCTGTGGCATTCAAAAATAATGTCGCCATCTTCGCCCATGGTGTCTCTTATAGCCTGAAGCCTTGCTTTAAATAGTCTCAGCTCAGGTTTTGTAAATAGCTTGGTTCTATCGAAATGGGTATTGCCGTCTTTGTCATAAACGATAGGGTCTACTTTAACAGCGTCATAGCCGTCTTTAAGCGCTTTTTCCGTCGCGCGAGCGTAGTCAGCAGGGTCGTTAAGCTTAGTGACTTCTTTATCCCAATCGAACTGAAGCTGGCTGGCGTAACTACGCAGTTTTCCGTTTGTTTTACCACCTAGTAATTCATACACAGGGAGCCCTAGCGCTTTACCTTTAATATCCCAAAGTGCCGTGTCGATAGCACTCATCGCCGCGTAAATCACCGGGCCGCCTCCAAGCCCCCAAAAGCCTTCGCGAAGCATTCTCGACCACAATAGCTCGGTATGGAACGGATTAAAGCCAATGAGCATCGCCTCGGCAATCTCTTTAATCATATGGGCGGCTGCACTGTGCCCCCAATCGTAAGCAAGACCTGCTTCGCCTACGCCAGTTATACCTTCATCGGTGTAAACCCGTACGAAAACAGGGTTCCACTGTGGGCGTTTAGGGCATTCAATATCAAATATTTCTACTTTGGTGACTTTCATAGTATTAAAACAATTCCGGTTGAAAATTAGTTGGCGCAGCTATGGGTGTTCCGACAAGCGAGCGGCGTTTATTCGCAAAAGCTCGGATCTAACTTGTAGGCTTTGCGCAACATGGCAGGCCACGCTTTTTGTCCGCCGGTTTCGCCGCTGTGAACCACATTAGCCTGCGCGTAAATGCCATCAATGATGGTTTGCGGTATTTCTATGACCTCTTCGTTAGACTGCATCAAGGCTAGCTGAATTTCACAGGCTCGCTGTAAATCGTAAAAGCGCATAAATGCATCACCAACACTTGGGCCTAATGTTAATCCGCCATGATTGGGCAGAAGCATGTGATTCGTATCGCCTAAGTCATCCTGCAGGCGCTTTTTCTCGCTATCGTCAACCGCCAGCCCCTCGTAACTGTGATAAGACAGCGAAGGCAAAGAGAACATAGAGTATTGACTCCAGGGCTTTAACCCTCCTTTCACAGATGCCACTGAGATAGTCGCTAACGTGTGTAAGTGAATTACACATTGAGCGTCGTGGCGCACTTCATGGATGGCGCTGTGAATAGTGAAGCCCGCTGGGTTAATGCCGTAAGGCGTGTCATCCAGAATATTGCCTGCTAAATCGACTTTAACTAAATTAGACGCAGTAACTTCGTCAAAGGTTAGGCCAAATGCATTCACCAAGTAATGGTCGGTACCTGGCACTTTAGCTGAGATATGGGTGTAAATAAGGTCGCCCCAACGCATATCTGCCACTAGGCGGTAGCAGGCGGCGAGGTCTACACGAGTTTGCCACTCTTTATCTGATACTTTGCCTTTAAGGCTTAAGGTTGGCAGTGAAAACAAGCCATCTCTCCTATTTTTTGTGTGGAGACAATTTACCAATACCCATCGCAATGAACAATGCTTTGTCAGGGCTGGTTTATAACGAATTGGGTATAGCCATCGCGCAAGGGAATAAGATCATCCGCAAAGCGCATGGCGTTTTGGTCAATAACAAAGGGGTCTATTTTTGCTAACCCCGTAATTTCTACTTGCGCCCAACGAGGTGCTTCAAACTTGTCTGGTAAGCTCTCTAGGCCGGCATCTAATTGGCACCCAAATAAAACTAACCCATTTTTGGTTGTTAACAGGTATTGGGATACTTCAACGTTAAAGCCCGTTTCTTCCCATGTTTCTCTGTGTGCGGTACAGGCGAGGGATTCCCCTTCACCACGCCCACCACCGGGAAAATCAAATTTCCCTGATAACCGATGTTCAACCAGCAATACTTTTGAGTTGGCTTTAATTAGACATGCGGCAGCGATAGGAGAAGCCTGTGCTTGCTGGTCTATATTCTGTTGCACCTGCACTAGAGAATTTGAAACACGACATATGGGCGGATCAGGCGATGGGTGAGTGCATGCGAAAAGCGTTAAAACAGCGAATATAGCTGATAAGCGAAATAAGATAGGCATCGAATTGGGTAAAATACTCTAAGGCTGTTAATGAAAGTTGTATAAGTAATGCAACATTAGAGACAGACTCTACGCAAAAACAAAATTAAAATAAAACAATAATGACGCAGTACACCAATGTAAGGTTAGGCTGTGCTTACTATGTCTAATAAGCCGCCGCGTTAATAAGCCATTATAGTGTGCTCATACACCCATTGATCCCGTACCGAACACGGATATTCAGTGGGTACTTTTTACCTATAGGAAAGGTTATGTCTTCACGATTTTCTTTATCGCCCTTGTTAATTGGTGTGGTTTTGCTTGCTGGTATAGTGGTGTACTTGAATATGCCAGAAGAGCAGAGTGCGAATAAAGGTGGTCCTAGGGCTACGCCAGTCAATACCGCGATGGTTTCCTCTCAGGCATTTCCTATTACCATCGAATCGCTAGGCACAGCAATTGCCAATGAGTCGGTCAATATCACTGCTCAAGTTACCGATACAGTAAAGGCACTTCATTTTGAAGATGGCGATGAAGTGAAAAAAGGAGCGCTGCTGGTTCAGCTTAACAATACCGAGGAGCGCGCTCGAGTCGAAGAGTTAAAAGCAAACATTGAAGAGGCTAAACGTCAGTTCACCCGTATAGCGGACTTGCGCCAGTCTAACGCCACTTCCGAACAATTACTCGATGAGCAACAGGCCCGCGTGAAAGCGCTTGAAGCACAACTAGATATCGCGCAGGCTCAGCTTAATGATTTGCAAATTCGCGCGCCGTTTAGTGGGCTGTTAGGTAACCGCGAGATCAGTGTTGGCTCACTGGTGCAGCCAGGCAATACCATCACTTCTTTAGATGATATTAGCGTAATAAAGGTCGACTTTAGTGTGTCTGAAAACCACTTGGCTAGTGTGGCAAAAGGGCAGACGATCACCGCTTCGTCGGTAGCCTACCCCGGTGAAAGCTTTTCGGGAAAGATCACGAATATCGATACACGACTTGACCCTATTAGCCGCTCTATTCGAGTTAGGGCGACGCTAGATAACCAAGATAAGCGCTTGCGCCCTGGCATGTTGTTAACCGTAGTAGTAGAAAAGCGGGTGTTAAATACCTTGGTACTGCCAGAAAAAGCACTGGTACCCGTTCAAGACAAGCAATTCGTTTATGTAGTAAAGGACGATGTAGCGCACCAAACCGAAGTCGAAATAGGGGAGCGCCGTCCCGGCCTGGTACAAATAGTAAGTGGCTTAAGCGCAGGGGACGAAGTGATAACCGAAGGTACGCTTCGCGTTCGCGACCAGTCGCCGGTTAATGTATTAAACCGCTAGGGAGCTTACGCCATGTTATTGTCAGATGTATCTGTAAAGCGCCCGGTTTTCGCAACCGTTATAAACTTGCTGCTCATTATCTTTGGTGTTGTCGCTTTTTCCATGTTGAGTCTGCGAGAATACCCAGACATAGACCCTCCTATCGTTTCTGTAAGTACAACCTATACAGGGGCGTCGGCCAATATTGTTGAAACCCGTATTACGCAGCTGTTGGAAGACAGAATTTCGGGCATTGAAGGCATTAAAAATGTCACGTCTACGTCTCGAAATGGCCGCTCAGACATTACCATTGAGTTCAAGCTTTCAAGAGACATAGACGCGGCAGCCAATGATGTACGCGAACGCGTTAGCCGGGCATTGAACAACTTACCGGATCAGGCCGATCCACCTGAAGTATCAAAAGCTAACTCTGATGAAAGTGCGGTGGTGTGGTACAACCTTCGCAGCACCAACTTAAATACAATGGAGCTAACCGATTACGCCGAGCGCGTGTTAGTGGACAGGTTATCAATTGTAGACGGCGTTGCTCGCGTGCAAATTGGTGGTGGTAGACGCTATGCCATGAAGGTATTTCTAGACCGTAACGCAATGGCGGCGCGCGGTATTACGGTAAGTGATGTTGAACAAGTTATTCGTGCAGAAAACGTAGAGTTGCCGGCAGGAGAGGTGGAAAGTACTGACAGAAACTTTGAAGTGCGGGTGGCAAGAACTTTTCTTTCTCCTGATGATTTTTCAGCCCTTACCGTGGCGGTAGGCGATAACGGTTACTTGGTTCGCCTTGGTGAAATTGCCCACGTTGAGTTAACCGCTGAAGATGATGAAACCGAGTTTCGCGGCGATGGTGTGAATATGATAGGGCTGGGTATTATTAAGCAGTCTAAAGCTAATACCCTTGATGTAGCGCGAGCGGCAAAAGCGCAAATAGCCAAAATAGAAGCCACGCTTCCCGATAATATTTTTATTGTGCCAAGCTACGATTCGTCTGTGTTCATCGAAGCATCCATTGACGAAGTGTACGAAACCTTAGGTATTGCCATGTTAATGGTGGTTATCGTTATCTACCTATTCTTAGGTAATATTCGCGCTACATTAATTCCCGCCGTAACGGTACCCGTTTCCATCATTGCGGCGTTTATCGTGATGTATGCGCTGGGGTTCTCTATCAACCTACTTACTCTACTTGCTATGGTGCTCGCGATTGGACTGGTGGTTGATGATGCTATCGTAGTACTAGAGAACATTTACCGACGCATCGAAATGGGCGAGCCGCCTATTTTGGCAGCGTATCGCGGCGCTAAAGAAGTGGGTTTTGCGGTTATTGCTACCACTCTTGTACTGATTTCAGTGTTCGTACCTTTAGTATTTTTAGAAGGTAACATAGGCAGGCTATTTACCGAATTTGCCCTAGCCATTGCGGCGGCTGTGGCATTTTCAAGCTTTACTGCCCTTACACTCTCGCCCATGATGGCATCGAAGATCCTTAAAAAGCGCACTCGCTCTTCAGGCTTTGGAAGCTGGATGGATAAGCGCTTCTCGCAGTTGGAAAATGGCTATTTCACTGCGCTGGGTAAAACCTTACACCAGCCTATTTTAATGCTGCTTTTGTTGGTGATTGCGGTTGTTGCGCTGGTGCAGCTATCTGAAAAAGTGCCCAGTGAATTTGTGCCTAAAGAAGACAGGGGCAATTTCTTTATCTTGATGAATGCACAGGAAGGGGCAAGCTTTGAAAGTAACGCCAAAAACCTGGAGAAGATTGAAAGCATATTAATGCCTTACCGAGAAAACGGAAAGATAAACCGCCTGTTAGTTCGCACCCCTGGTTTCGGGGGCAATGCGGGTATTGCCATAGTTGGCTCCGCAGATTGGGACGAACGCGACTTTAGTACGTTTTCTCTCATGGATGAAATTAGCGCTAAACTAAATTCTGTGCCTGATGTACGCGCCTTCGCAATCATGCGAAGTGGGATTTCAGGGGGAGGTTTAGGCCGTCCAGTACAGTTCGTATTACAGGGCGATACCTATGAAAACCTGGTTGAATGGCGAGATATAGTGCTTGAGAAGGCAGCGCAAAACCCAGGCTTGGTTCGCGTAGATTCTGATTATAAAGAAACCTCTCCTCAACTGCTGGTGAATATTAACCGCGATAGGGCTGCAGATCTTGGCGTGTCTATCAGCGATATTGGCGGTACATTAGAAGTGATGTTAGGGCAGCGCCGTGTGTCTACTTTCCTTGATAGGGGAGAGGAGTACGATGTAATTCTAGAAGGCATAGAAGAAGATTTCAGAAGCCCTAATAGTATAGAAAACTTGTATGTACGCTCAGCAAGAACCGGTGAATTAATTCCGATGGATAACTTGCTAACGTTTGAAGAGCAGGCCACATCCTCAAGGCTTAATCGCTACAATAGAATGCGGGCAGTCACTATTTCAGCAAACTTGGCAGAGGGATACACATTAGGTGAGGCACTAGCCTATCTTGAAAACATTGTCGCTACCGAATTGCCAGATAATGTGTCGATTGACTACAAAGGCGAATCTCAGCTTTACCAAGAGGCAGGGAATTCATTTATTTATGTATTCATGCTGGCGCTTGCCGTTACCTATCTCATATTAGCTGCTCAGTTCGAGAGTTGGGTACATCCGTTAGTGATCATGCTAACGGTACCGCTAGCCTTAGTGGGGGCTTATATTGGGCTGTTTTTCAGCGGCATGACGATTAATATCTACAGTCAAATTGGGCTTGTAATGCTAATTGGCTTGGCGGCTAAAAACGGCATACTCATTGTTGAGTTTGCAAATCAGCTGCGGGACGCCGGCATGGAATTCGAACATGCACTAAAACGGGCTGCCGCCCAGCGTTTGCGACCTATTGTCATGACCGGTTTTACCACTGTTTTTAGCGCTTTGCCTCTGGTGCTTGCCTCAGGCCCCGGCGCTGAAAGTCGTATGGTAATTGGTATGGTCATTTTTTCAGGTGTCTTAGTGTCGGCCTTTATGACGTTGTTTGTTGTTCCTACGGCCTACAGCTGGCTGGCGCGCAACACAGGATCGCCGCTTAAGCGAACCAATGAAATAGAACGATTAGAAAAAACGATCCCGTATAAAAAAGGGGAAGATTAAGTTTTTTGCAGGGCGTAAGCCCTGCGTATTTCCCCGTTATTGGGCAACATTTCAACTTATCACGGTAAGCTAGGGTATGTTTTAATATACCTAAATATGGTTGGTTATTACATTGTAATCAACTTGTTAAGCTAGCAAGTAGCTGAATTTTCTTAGATATTTATGTTTATTACTTTTCCATCACTGTTTCTTATGAAACGTTATAAGTTTTACGAGTATGCATTAGACAATGGTATAGTTGTTTAACTTCTCACTTCCTCTACACTTCGCGTCAATTCCACTACCTTATATAAGCTATTAATTTATATAAGATAAATATTTCAAGCTCAAATTGGCGAATATTGAAGTTGTGATTAATACTTACACCGTTGCAATTGTTAGTACACAAGCACCTGTTTGGCCTATGTCGTTCAAATACTCAAACGTCGCTTCACGCGGCCTTAAAAAGAAAGTAGAAAACGATGAGCAGATACTTCAACAGATTCTAGAGGACAAATGATGAAAAAATGGATACTTGCAGCTGGCCTATGCTGTAACGTAGCGTTCGCTGATGTAGCAGTGATCGTACATCCCAGTAATGGCGATACGCTAGACAAAGATAGCATTAGCCGAATTTTCTTAAATAAAGCAAAAGCTTTCCCTAGCGGTACAAACGCTGAGCCAGTGGCGTTGGCAGAAGGCCAAGCGGCAACAGACGAATTTAACGGCAAAGTATTAAACAAAACAGCAGCACAGCTTACTGCGTTTTGGTCAAAACTAGTATTTACGGGTAAGGGGCAACCGCCTAAGGCATTAGCGAGCGACGCTGAAGTGGTTTCTGCAGTAGCAGCTAATCCTGGCGCTATTGGCTACGTTGACGCTGGCTCAGTGAACGACAGCGTGCGCGTTGTCGCCACCTTTTAACTCCCGTTTATATAAAGAATTTAAGGAACACGCATGAAAACCAAACTTGCAATCTTATCAATGGCTGGCTTGTTAGCTACCCCGGCAATGGCTGAAATTCAAATTAACGGCTTTGCTAACCTTATTGCTGGAATGACGCTAGACGACGATGAATCAGTATACGGCTATGACAGTGACTTCAATTTCGACCCTGCCAGCGTTTTTGGCTTGCAAGTTCGCGGCGATGTTAGCGATAAGTTATCTGCTACAGCGCAGTTAGTCGGTCGTGGTAGTGAAGACTATGACGCTGATTTCGAGTGGGCTTACATGACTTATATGTTGAACAATAACGTTAATATTAGTGCTGGTCGCCTGCGTATGCCGCTTTTCAAATACTCAGCATCGCTAGATATTGGTTATTCTTACCACTGGTTAACACCACCAGATTCAATCTATGGTATAGATTTCAACAACATTGACGGTGTTCGCGTTGATTACATGAATTACTCTGGTGACTGGGAGTACGGTGCGCAGCTTACTATGGGCCGAGTTGAAACCGATACCACTATTTCAGGCACACCTGCTGCACTAGAACTTAAAAACGTAGTGGCGGTTTCATTTGAAGCTACACGCGACTGGTTTAGTGCGCGTACTTTGCTAGCACGCGGTAAAACAAGTGCTGCGAATGCGGAATTCGATGGGTTTGTAGACGGTATATCGGCATTTGGCGCCGCTATTCCTAACGCATCTGAAGTTGCTGAAGGTTTTAGTGTGAATGACGATACAGGTACCTTCTTTGAAGTAGCGGTTGATATTGATAAGTATGACTGGTTCGTAGGCGCTGAATTTACGCAAACAGAAGTGGACGGCTCTATCATTGCTGATAATAAAGCATGGTATGTAACAGCCGGTATGCGTTTCGGTAAGTTCACACCTCACATTACGTACGAAGTAGAAGAAGCGGACAATGGGACCCAGCTAGGCCTAGTTGCATCATTACCACCACAGATTGCAACGGGTGACGCGGTAACCGATGCGACTTGGTCTGCAATCTATCAGGGTGCTGCAGGTATTGCTGCTCAGCAAGAGCTTGATGTTTCTGCCGTTACTGTAGGCCTGCGCTACGACGTTGAACCCGGTTTCGCGCTTAAAACAGACGTAACTTGGTACTCAGACGATTTGAATGACCTAAACGATGCTACTTTGCTAAAAGTTGGCGTTAATTACACGTTCTAAGTGTCTACTATGGCCTCGCGTGATAGTGCGAGGCCAAATTTTATTAAAGATTTTCGATATTAAGTAGATAAATTAGAATAAGATAGTTATTCCTATTAAAACAGGTAGCTATTGCGCGAATATAATAACAGTGGGACAGCGAATGAACTTTTTAAAAAAAATGTCTATTGCGAGTAAGATATTTCTCATACCGGGGATCGCAGCGATAAGCTTTGTTATCTACTTACTTATTACTGTATACACCGCGTTAAATAACGGCGCAACCTTAGAGAAAGTTCAACAAGTCCAGTTCCCAGCGTTACAACAATCGGCATCTACCCTTGTCGATATGCAGAAGGTGCGCGATACCTTATCTAGTGCGGTTACAACCGGTGACCAAGATACGCTCATCATGGCGCAGAACCTGGCGAAAGAAGTGAAAGCTGGGCTCAACCAAATAGAGTCTATTAGTCCAGAGTTTCGCACCGAAATAGCTAAAATTTCGGCAGGGTTTGATGATTACTTTAAAGTGGCGTTTGACGTGTCTCAATCGATGGTTGATGGTACCGCTGACTTCAGTCGCTTAGGTGAACTTTCATCGCAAATGAATAGCTCTTATGACGATGCTATTGCCGCCATGTCTACATTCAGAGATGCGCAGCAGGCCGCGTTTGAAGAAGCCTTTGAAAATACCGACAGAGCAAACACTTCCCTCATTAGTACAGGCGTTATTTTAGCTATCGTTGTTACCATACTTTTGTTTGCTACCGCAGTGCCTATTGTGCGTGGAATTAAGCAGAGTATCGACGACGTGGTGCGCTCACTTAAAGATATTGCCCAAGAGAATGGCGATTTAACCGTACGCATTGAAACGAAAAGCGAAGACGAAATTGGCGAACTGGTGTATTGGTTTAACCAGTTCATGGACAAGCTTCAAGGGGTTGTCCGCGATGTGGTAGAAGCAAGCTTACCGCTTTCTAATTTGGCACAAAATTTACGCGGGGTAACGGAAGAAACCCAACGTACCATTAATGTTCAACAGCAATCTGCGACTAATGCGAAAAGTGCTGTGGATACAATGAGTGGCTCAGTAGACGGTGTAGCACACAGTGCTGCCCAGGCAGCAAGTGACGCCAACGAAGCAACCAGCGCCGCCAGTGAAGGCCGTCAAATTGTTCAGCAGACGGTAACGAGCATCCAGCAGCTTGCAGAGAACGTGCGTGAGACGGCAGACGTGATAGCGCGTTTAGAGTCTGATTCAAACAAAGTAGGCTCGGTACTTGATGTCATTAAAGGCATTGCTGAACAAACTAACTTACTGGCACTGAATGCGGCGATAGAAGCAGCGCGAGCAGGCGAACAGGGCCGTGGCTTTGCGGTAGTGGCAGATGAAGTAAGAACACTGGCATCGCGTACACAGCAATCTACAGAAGAAATTCAAAGTACTATCGAGCAGCTTCAAAGCGCAGCGCACTCTGCAGTTGAAGTGATGGCACGTGGAACTGAGCAGGCATCTAGCAGTGTAGAAACTGCTAACAAAGCCGGAAGCAGTCTTGAAACCATTACCAGTACTATCGGCCGCATTAATCAAATGAACGAGCAGATAGCGCACAACACAGAAGACCAGCGTACGGTAGCGGTAGACATAGTTCGCCATGTCGATGAGATTCACCAGCGCACAGAACAGACCTCTAGTCGCTCTGTTGAGTTAGGCACAATGTGTAATGAGCTTGCTGATTTGGCACAACATTTAGAGTCTATTGCTAAGCAGTTCAGAGTGTAAGTCTACGGCCCCTAGTAGTGATTACTTGGGCCTTAGCTGCCGCCTTAGCGTTATATTAGCTTAGACTGTTACATGCGTAACAAGCCTCCGCGAGGGGGCTTTTTTGTGGGCAGAGTTTGGTAGTTGTAGTAAATATACGACAGTGACTATCGACAGGCATAAACAGAAAGCGCATAAAAAATCCCCAGCAAGCTGGGGATTTTTACAAATAAAGTTAAGCCTTAACCTATTCGTCTAAGAAACTGCGTAGCTGCTCAGAACGGCTAGGGTGGCGAAGCTTGCGGAGTGCTTTAGCTTCAATCTGACGAATACGCTCACGGGTAACGTCAAACTGTTTGCCTACTTCTTCAAGCGTGTGGTCGGTATTCATATCGATACCGAAACGCATACGCAGTACTTTTGCTTCACGGGCTGTTAGACCTGCCAAAACTTCTTGTGTTGCGCCTTTTAAGCTACCGCCAGTTGCTGAATCGAGGGGCTGAATAATAGTGCTGTCCTCGATAAAGTCGCCAAGATGTGAATCTTCATCATCGCCGATAGGGGTTTCCATCGAGATTGGCTCTTTAGCAATCTTAAGTACCTTACGAATTTTGTCTTCAGGCATTAGCATGCGCTCGGACAACTCTTCAGGTGTAGGTTCACGACCCATTTCCTGAAGCATTTGACGAGAGATACGGTTTAGCTTGTTAATCGTCTCAATCATGTGCACAGGAATACGAATTGTACGCGCCTGGTCTGCAATCGAGCGAGTAATAGCCTGACGAATCCACCATGTTGCATAAGTCGAGAACTTATAACCACGACGATATTCAAACTTGTCCACCGCCTTCATTAGGCCAATGTTACCCTCTTGAATAAGGTCAAGGAACTGCAGACCGCGGTTGGTGTACTTCTTCGCAATTGAGATTACAAGACGAAGGTTGGCTTCAACCATTTCTTTTTTCGCGCGACGGGCTTTCGCTTCACCAATCGACATACGACGGTTAATGTCTTTAATATCTGCGATAACCAAGCCAGTTTCTTGCTCTACTTGGTTCATCTTACTAATGCAGCGTTCAATCTCTTCTTGGTTAACTGCAAGATCAGCGGCATAAGGCGCACCTGATTTAACAGCTTCATGCAACCATGCAGTAGAGGTTTCATTGCCCGCAAATGCTTTGATAAAGTCTTTCTTAGGCATTTTTGCATTAACAACGCAGAACTTCATAACAAGACGTTCTTGGATACGCACCTTGTCCATCATCGCACGCATGTTCTTAACCATGCGGTCGAACTGCTTAGGAACTAAGCGGAACTCTTTGAAAACGTCGCTTAAAGCGTTGATTTGGGTACGGGAATCGGCGTGAGAGCGGCCTTTCTTCTCGATAACTTCACGAGTTTTGATGTACTGCTCACGAAGCTCTGAGAAGCGCTCGCGCGCTAGCTCTGGGTCTACGCCGCTATCGTCTTCTTCTTCGTCTTCATCTTCATCATCGTCGCCATCTTCGTCATCTAATTCTTCTTCAGATAACTCAGAGCCCACGTGGGTTGCTGTTGGTGCGAGATCTTGATCATCGTTAGGATCAACAAAGCCCGAGATAATATCGCTTAGGCGAATTTCTTCGGCTTCGTAAAGGTCCCACTGATCTAACAGGTAAGTGATCGCTTCTGGGTATTCAGCAACCGAACACTGTACTTGGTTTATACCGTCTTCAATTCGCTTAGCGATTTCAATTTCGCCTTCACGAGTAAGAAGTTCAACAGTACCCATTTCACGCATATACATGCGAACTGGGTCAGTTGTACGGCCAATTTCACTTTCTACGGTAGCCAGTGCTTGCGCCGCCGCTTCCGCGGCATCTTCGTCAGCATTCGCTTCTTGCATGAGAAGTTCATCTGCATCAGGAGCTGATTCAGAAACTTGAATTCCCATGTCGTTAATCATGCGGATTATGTCTTCGATTTGATCAGAATCGACAATATCTTGCGGCAGGTGGTCGTTAACTTCTGCAAAGGTTAAGTAACCTTGCTCTTTACCTTTTGCAATCAGGAGTTTAATCTGAGACTGCTTGCTTTGCGCCATATACCCTACACTTCTCACATTCAATTAGTTTGCAATAGAAAAGACAACATACACCTAGGTATGTTCCCTGATCTGCTGTAGTACTGCATTTGTATCAAGGCCGTTAATGCTCGATGCCACGTTGGTGTAAACCAATACTTTTACGATGCACATCTGCTCGGGTTCGGTTCTGCCCGTTATATTCGGCTATATCTTTGCTACTCGTGTTGCTGCATTTTTGTTCACTCTAAAGGGTGAAGCATGTTTAAACATGTCTGCAGCGAATTAGCCAGTATAGCAGATTAACCGGTGGTTTTACCAGATTGACGGCCGATTTTTTAGCCAGTAATTTCATGTTCGCTCTACACAAAACCGCGGGTAACCTTTACTAGGTAAAAAGTTGGGTAATAGGGCGAACAGAAAAATACACAGCACATCAGGTTAACCCAGCGGTCATAAAATTCGCATAAGAATTTTTGCTAACTAGGCTAACTCTTCTGTCTTTCCCTCATAAGCAGGTTCAATTCCTGTTTTTCCGCTTGAGTAAGCGGCTGAACCCGCGAGCGTGAAATTAAGGTTTCAATACGGCTATCGAAATGCCCGTCCAGTAAGCGAGCGAAGCTGTCGTTGTATACGCGCTCAGCATCCTCGTCTTTAACTAAGTGCTCTTGTAACAATAATTTCGCGATAGTAGAAGAATGGGGATGGTCGCGGAAATTTTCAACAAGCTGCGCAGTTTTAGCCTTAGGGTTAGCTAAACAATAGCGGTGTACGTCGCGTAGTAAATCCATGCCAGCGGCTTTGCTGCCGGCAAAAATATCAATTTGAACGTCTTCACACATTGATGCCAGTTCAGGCTTATCAAGTAACAAGCGAATTAGCATACGCAGTGGAGAAAGTTTGGGTTTGTTAACTTGATTACGACTAGGTGAATAGGCTTGCTTCGACCCCTGGTTGGCTTTTGTTATGTCCTGCTGAAGCTTAAAACGGTCAAACTCGCCGGTGTGCTTTGCAAGTTCTTCTAAGAGCATTTGCTTTTGATCTTCACCCAAGGTGCTTTCGATAAGCGGCATGGCCGCTTTTTTTAAGGCAATTTTACCTTCAGGGGTCCCAACATTATGGGTCTTTAATAAGTTTTCGAAGAAAAAGCGAGACAGCGGCATAGCACTATCAAGCATTTCCATAAACGCTTCTTTACCCACTTGGCGGACCATAGTATCGGGGTCTTCGCCATCGGGTAAGAATAAAAACGAAATACGCACGCCGTCTTTTAATGCCGGTAAGGCGTTCTCTAATGCTCGCCATGCAGCCTCTCGACCGGCCCTGTCACCGTCGTAGCAACACACGATATGCGAAGTAGCACGAACCAACATTTGAATGTGTTCAGGCGTCGTCGCCGTGCCTAGCGCGGCCGTGGCAATGTTAATGTTAAACTGACTTAGCGCCACTACGTCCATGTAGCCTTCTACAATTACAACCGTATCTAAGGTACGGTTGTTCTGGCGAGCTGAGTAAAATCCAAATAGCTCGCTACCTTTGTGGAATATGCGGGTTTCTGGCGAGTTTAAATACTTTGGTCCACCGTCATCTAATACACGGCCACCAAACCCTACAACCCGCCCCCGTTTGTCCCTGATGGGAAACATAATGCGGTCGCGGAAGAAGTCGTAGGTGCGCCCCTGGTCGTTTTTATTGACTAGCTTTAAATCGACCAGCTGCTTGATGCGCTGTGGGTCTTTGCCAAAAGTGTTTAACAACGCATCCCAGCTATCAGGGGCGTAGCCAATTTCCCACTGCTTGACGATGTCGCCACTAAGCCCACGGTTTTTTAGATATTCGATGGCTTTTTTGCTGTTGCCGTTTTGGCGCAGCTGATGTTGGAAAAAGCGCGCTACTTGCTCCATAACAGCATAGTCGTCTTGCTGTTGCTGCTTTTTCTCTTCGCTCATGGCAGGGCGACTGCCTTTTTCACGAGGGACTTCTAGCCCGTGATAGCGCGCCAACTCTTCGATGGCCTCGACAAATTCAAGGCGGTCGAATTCCATAATAAACGAAATCGCATTGCCGTGAGCGCCACACCCAAAACAGTGGAAGAACTGTTTGTCTTGGCTAACGGTAAACGACGGGCTTTTCTCGTTGTGAAATGGACAGCACGCCTGGTAGTTTTTGCCAGCTTTTTTTAGTTTTACTCGGCTATCAACGACTTCTACCACATCGGTACGAGAGAGTAAGTCATCTATAAAATCGCGAGGTATTTTTCCAGCCATGGGGTATTTAAAAGGACCAGTAAAGATAAGCAGCGGCGCCTACGAATACGAGCTGCCACAACAAAATTAAAAGAGTAAAGTACTGTAACAGGGAAGTACAACAATGAGAATAACGAAGGTATGGCATTCACACCCTCGTTCGTCTTTAGTCTTACAAAGTAAGACTCCTCATAAGGATGTATTACGCCTAGGCGTTTAAGCGCGCTTTAATTTTCGCGCTCAGTGCGCCCATGTCAGTGCGACCCTGAACCTTCGGCTTCAACGCGCCCATTACTTTACCCATATCCTGCATACCCGATGCGCCAGTCGCAGCCATAGTTTCGTCGATAAGGGCGTTTAGTTCATCGTCAGTCAAAGGCTGTGGCAAGAAATCTTCAATATAAGTGATTTCTTCACGCTCTTTGCTGGCTAAGTCATCGCGATTGGCGGCGTCGTATTGCGCGGCAGCGTCTTGACGTTGCTTAACCATTTTGGTTAACACCGCTAAGATTGCGCTATCGTCTAGCGTAATTTGTTCATCGATTTCTTTTTGCTTAATGGCAGCCATAGCCATACGAATAGTACCAAGACGTACTTTTTCTTTTGCACGCATCGCATCTTTCTGCGCTGCTTTTAAATCATCAATTAGTGCCATGATGCTTCCTGATTTTTATTAGTAGAGTGAGTTTATACCAATCCGCATAGATCATTGCCCACTCAGAAGGCGCTGGCAAGTTTCCTAGCGAAGCGTGGGAATGCAGGAATGGTTGTTCCCTTTCAATTTCCCAGAATGAAGCTAGGAAGCTTGCCAGACCTTCCCGAAGGGCGAGTTTAAAATGTCCGTACTCTTTGTTGTGTCACCTTGATGTAGAACCACTATACCTGCGGTAACACGCCGCGATTCCAAACATTTTAACTCTCGCTGAGAGGGTAATCATCTATGCGGACTGGTATTATTAAGCCCCAGGTTGAAAATCAAATGCAACCATTTGAAGGGAAACAAACGGGATATTTTAGGATAGATAAAATAGCATCCAAAAAATAAAGGCCCAGAAACGCGAAAGGTGCTGCAATTGCAACACCTTTCAGACTCGTTACTTAACCCTATATTAGTAGAGTTTTACGCGACGTGCGTTTTCACGAGCTAGCTTCTTAAGATGACGCTTCTTAGCGGCAGCTTTCTTGCGCTTGCGTTCCCAAGTTGGCTTTTCGAAGAATTCACGACGACGAACTTCAGAAAGAACACCTGCTTTTTCACAAGAACGCTTAAAACGACGCAGCGCCACATCAAACGGCTCGTTTTCTCTAACTTTAACGATAGGCATTAAACACTCACCTCAAAACTTTTACTGTGTAAATCCGGGTAAAATTGTGCGCTAAAAAGGCCACCCGGGTTAAAAATGGTGCGAAATTCTAATCATATCTACAGAGAAAGTAAAGGATGAATTGCCAAAAAATAGACAATATTGTGCAATTACCATTCATTTACCCGTTCGCCGGCATTCCATGAATGCAGGATTAAAGGTAAACTCTGCGCTCGTTAAGCACTGTGTTGTTTAACTCGGCTCACATAAGCGCCCTTATCAGAACGTGTTCACCTTGTTTTTTCTTTGATTAATACATCATTGATCAAAAATAAAACGTGGACAGATCTTATTAAGGGTAGTGTTAAGATCGCGGCCGGATCATAAAGATCATCGCGCCGGATCGCCAGAATTATTTATTCAGTTTTTGATCGTACGTTTTATCGAAGTGGCTAACTCTACTTTATCGCTGAGCGTAGTAAAAAACAGGCACCGTAGTTTGTAGTAAAAGGGTACTCCCCATGCGTATTTTAGGAATAGAAACATCTTGTGACGAAACCGGCATCGCTGTCTATGACGATGAGAAAGGTTTGTTGTCCCACGAATTATATAGCCAAGTGAAGCTACACGCCGATTATGGTGGTGTAGTGCCAGAACTTGCGTCGCGGGATCACGTAAGAAAAATTATTCCTTTGATAGAAAAAGCCATGGAAGATGCCAACACGCAACCATCAGACATCGACGGCGTTGCTTTTACGCAAGGCCCAGGTCTGGTAGGCGCATTATTGGTCGGTTCATCAGTGGGTCGTTCATTAGCCTATGCGTGGAACGTACCTGCGGTAGGTGTTCACCATATGGAAGGGCATTTATTAGCGCCTATGCTCGAAGACGACGCACCGGCATTTCCTTTTATTGCGCTTTTAGTATCTGGCGGCCACTCGATGCTGGTTAAAGTAGAAGGTATTGGTCAATACGAAGTGCTTGGGGAATCTATAGATGATGCGGCGGGCGAAGCCTTTGACAAAACCGCTAAACTCCTTGGCTTAGATTACCCCGGCGGGCCGCTTTTGGCGAAGCTGGCTGAAAAAGGCGAAGCAGGGCATTACAAGTTCCCTCGCCCTATGACAGACAGACCTGGTCTTGATTTTAGCTTCAGTGGCTTAAAGACCTTTGCGGCTAATACTATCCGCGACGCTGATTTAACAGGCGATAATGCAGAGCAAATTAAAGCCAACATTGCTTATGCGTTTCAAGAGGCAGTGGTTGATACACTGATAATAAAGTGCAAGCGGGCGTTAAAACAAACGGGAATGAAGCGCCTTGTTATAGCAGGCGGCGTAAGTGCGAACACCATGCTACGCAGTGAGATGAAAGCGCTAATGCAAGCGCTAAAAGGTGAAGTGTTTTATCCTAGCTTGGCGTATTGTACTGACAATGGAGCCATGATTGCTTATGCCGGCATGCAGCGATTAAAAGCAGGGGAAACCTTAGCGCTTTCCTCTCAAGCAAAGCCGCGCTGGCCTCTTGACACCTTATCGGCAATTTAATGGGCTTGTGGTATCGCTGCGGCTATACCCAATGAAATAGGTAACAAGGAACAATAAACGGATGGGCTCAAATACATTGGCAACGCAGAAAAACACGTTATTCGCATTTACGATGCTAATTTTTTCATTTTGCTTTATGTCGTCTGATGCCGTCGCCGCTGAGCAAGCCAGCTCAGCCCAATCAAACCCCGTGGGTTTGAAGCAATTGCCGATAGAGACAGTGCATGAAAGTGAGCAGGCAAAACGCCATGATGAACAATATGTGGTACTCATCTCCCTTGATGGTTTCCGCCATGACTATATTGAACTGCACAATGCTAAGTACTTAGGCGCGATTGCTAAAGAAGGGGTAAGAGCCGCTTCAATGATACCGGTTTACCCTTCCAACACGTTTCCTAATCACATTTCGCTGGTAACCGGGTTATTGCCTAAACACCACGGCATTGTAAACAACCGCTTTTATGATAAATCGCGCCCCGCCAAAGATGGTTATGCCAAATACAAATTAGGTTACGGGCGTATGGATAGTACCTGGATAACCGCAACACCTTTTTGGAATTTAGTGGAATATCACGGCATGAAAGCGGCCACGTTTTTTTGGCCAGAATCCGATGCACGTATTTCGGGCGCGCAGCCCAGCTATTTTTTCCACTATTCAAAATATGCAGATTATCAGCAGCGCATCGACCAAATTATACATTGGCTTAAACTTCCTGAGGGAGCTCGCCCTCGCTTTATCGCAGGCTATTTTTCTTTAACCGACACAGTGGGTCACGACGAAGGGCCCTTCTCAGAAAAAACGCACCATGCAGTGCAAAACGTCGATGCGCTTATCGGTCAGTTACACCAACGTATAAAAGCACTTAATTTGCCGGTAAATCTCGTGGTGGTCTCCGATCACGGCATGACACCGGTGGATGAAGCGCAACTAATCGAAGTGGAATCGTTATCTATTCCTGATAGCTTCATCATTGAAAATGAAGGGGCTCAGGTTCACCTGTACGCAAAAGAGAGCGTATCGAGAGAAGACATCACAGAAGAGTTCGACCGCCTTACCGCCATTGCGCAAAACCGCTACCTTGTTTTAAACGAACAGCAGCGCGCTTTGCGTCATATGGAAGCGGGAAATAGAACAGGGGATATCATTTTAGAAATTGCGCCGCCGGCGCGATTTAAAAACGCGGGTAGCAAGCATACAAGCAAGGGCGGTCATGGGTATGAAAATACGCTGCCTGATATGGGCGCAACCTTCGTCGCTACAGGTCCCGCCTTTAAAATAAATAAGACATTACCGGCGTTTAGCAATTTAGAGGTTTACCCTGCACTGGCAAAAATATTGGGTATTACGCCACTAACTCCTATTGACGGTGAGCTAGACGTCTTGGCACAAGGTCTTACTCTTTAACTTTACCCTTGTCCCACACTTTACTTTCATTACCTGCCATTAGACGGGTAATGTTGTCTTTGTGACGCAGAATAATAAGCAGCGAAAGCATGGCTACCGGAATGGTATACAAAGGCTTAATCAAAAAAGTAAATAGGGGCGCGAGCGACACGGCAATAAGCGCCCCTAAAGAAGAATAACCGGTGAGAAAGACGACCACCACCCAGCTGAGAACGAGTAAGCCTGCTAGGTCGAGGCCAATAGGAAGCATAGCGCCAAACGCGGTTGCGACGGCCTTTCCGCCTTTAAAACCGAAATACAGTGGGAAAATGTGACCTAAACACGCCGCGATGGCAATGACACCCAATACAATGGGGTTTAGCCCTAAAAAATAGCTGCCGTAGACTGGGATTGTCCCTTTTAAAATATCCATAATCAGTACTAACAGCGCAGGAATGCGACCGCCTAAGCGGTAAACATTAGTGGCACCGGGATTTTTGGAACCTGCGGTTCTCGGGTCGGGTAAACCGAATAGGCGGCTTATCACTACTGCGCTGGAAAGCGAGCCAAAGAGATAGGCAACAGTAATTATCAACAGAGTTAGCGGAGTCATTTTATCATTCTAGTTATAAAAGGTTTTGTTTAAAGACCGTTGCTTTTTATCGAGACTGAAATTCACACACTACAGGTTAGCAGGCTTTGCGCTTATTAAAATTATAAAACCTTGGTTGCCCCCAGTTGTCATACAGCGGTATAGTTGTGCCACACAAGCGTAAAGCTACTCCATCCAAATGCGATATACCACTGTTTACCTACAATAATGTGGGTAAAAGCGCAGTAGTAAGACCAGTATCACTGTGTTTAACTGGTTGATAACAGTACAAGATGAAAAAATCCATGGGTAAAATTTATATAACAGGGCTTGAAGTCGACACCCTGATTGGTGTTTATGATTGGGAGCGAGTACGCACAACGCAACTGCTGCTTGATGTAACACTTGACGTTGACCTATGCGCCGCAATGCAAAGCGATGACGTAGCAGATACCGTAGATTACGCGAAAGTGGCAGAGTGTATTGTAGATGTAGGTAAACAAAGTACGTTTGAACTACTCGAAGCGTTTGGAAGCAAAGTGATGGACGCCGTATGCGAACACTTTGCGGTATCGGCCATAACGCTTAAAATAGTAAAACCAAATATCCTTCCTAATGCGAAAACCGTGGCAGTTGAAATGAGTAAAGAGCGCGTTTGATGTCCTCACATACCGTTTTAATAAGTATTGGCTCAAACATTGAGCGCGAGCGTTACACTAAACAATCTTTAGTGGCACTAAAGCAGCACTTTTCCGATGTAACCGTGTCTTCTGTATACGAGAGCGAAGCGGTAGGATTTAACGGCAGCCCTTTTTACAATGCGGTAGCGAGGGCTACGACGTCTAAAAATATTGAACAGGTGTGCGCCACACTCAAAGGCATTGAAAAAGACAATGGTAGGGTACACACAGACAAAAAGTTCTGTGCAAGAACTCTTGATTTAGATCTGCTTACTTATGATAGTAGAGTAACAACAACACCTGTGGTTCTGCCTCGCGAAGAAATTTGCTACAACGCCTTTGTGCTCTGGCCGTTAGCTGAGCTTGTGCCAAATGACGTTCACCCTGAAACGCAAGAAACCTACGCCCAAATGTGGCAAAAATTTGATAAACAGAAACAGCAACTATGGCCAATTGACTTTACTTGGAGTTAAGCAAAGGAATGACACTTTTTGAAATCATTATTTTAGCAATTATTCAGGGCGTAACTGAATTTCTTCCTATTAGCAGTTCTGGGCACCTACTTTTGCCTGCCGAATTGCTGGGGTGGGTAAGCCAAGGGCTAGCCTTTGACGTTGCCGTGCACGTGGGGAGCCTATTGGCCGTGATGATTTACTTCCGTCAAGAGATAGGGCAAATGACGGTTGCGTGGGTCACGCAAGGCTTCAGTAAACAGCAGTCCACCGACAGCAAGCTGGCGTGGTATGTGATCGTTGGTACGATTCCGGCTGTTATTATCGGCTTTCTTATGAAAGGCTGGATAGAAGAAAACGCTCGAACTGCCCTTGTTATTGCGGGTACGACGATTATCTTCGGGTTATTACTTTGGTATGCCGACGCGACCGCAAAACGAGAGCAAGAGCTTGAAGGCTTAACCCTAAAACAAGCTATATATATTGGCTTAGCACAAGTATTGGCTTTAATACCGGGCACGTCTCGTTCAGGTATCACTATGACCGCGGGTCTTATGTTAGGGCTAAAACGTGAAGCGTGCGCGCGATTTTCATTTTTGCTTTCTATTCCGGTTATTTTAGGTGCCGGGCTTTTAGCAACCCTCGACCTGCTAAGTGCCAACGAAGCGGTGGATTGGTCTGCGCTTCTTTATGGTGCCGCCTTTTCATTTGTTAGCGCTTATTTGTGTATTTATTTATTCCTAAGCTGGATTGCACGCATTGGTATGCTGCCTTTTGTTATTTACCGTTTAGCGTTAGGTGCTGTGCTTTTGTGGTTTGTCTTTGCTTAAGCGTGAGCGAATAAAAGATAAAACAGCGAAAGCGTAGTAAAGAATTGGATATGAATTCGCACAGGGCATAGTACGTAGCTTCAAAGCTATAACTGAACACTTGTACTTAAGCCCTAAAGTTTGCGAGAAACAACATTTTGATAAGGGAAGTAAGATATGGCAGAAACTATTTTCGATAAAATTATCAATAAAGAAATCCCAGCAGAGATTCTCTATGAAGACGATTTATCGCTGGCGTTTAAAGATATTAATCCTCAAGCTCCTTATCACTTTCTGGTAATTCCGAAAAAGCAGATTGCTACAGTCAATGATATTGCTGAAGAAGACAGGGAAGTGGTGGGGCACCTTTCTTTTGTAGCGGCTAAAATCGCCAAAGAAGAAGGGTTTGCCGATCAGGGTTACCGCACTGTCATGAACTGTAATGAATATGGCGGGCAAACGGTTTATCACATTCATCTTCACGTGCTAGCGGGTAAGCCTTTGGGGTGGCCTCCGTACACGGAAAATATGAAACAACACGTTGAATAGCAAGGTTTCACCCTGTCATATAAAAAGGCCGCTTTAGAAAGCGGCCTTTTTGGTATTTAAGTAAGCTAACGAAGTTACTCGCTAAGCCCTAGTACTTTTTTACCTTGGTTGAAGTGAATATCAACCGGAATACTCGCCGCCTCTAAGCGCGCTAAATCTGATGAAAGGTCAGGTTTAATCACACCCATTGTCTCAACCAATTCAGCCACGCCATCGTAATCGCCATCACCTTGTAAGGTAAGAATAAGTTCCGATAGCGCTTCTACCGCAGCGCCCATTTTCTCCATATTAACCCGGTATAGCCCGTCTTCGGTCTTTTCAAATGCGCCCTGTTGAGCAAAGAAGTTAAAGCGAATCATGTTGGCTTTGCCATGTGCAGAACTTGCACCAAAACGCACTGAACGGAAAATGCCTGCCATAAAGGTTACGTAGTAATCCTCTAATGCGCCTTCGGTAATCTCACCTTTTTCGAGAAGGCTTTGTACCATATACAGGCCAAGAATATCTGCTTTACCTTCTTCAAGGGCTGATGCATGCTCTTTTAGTGCGCCGCGCACGGTACCTGAACCGTCCAGGGTGTTTTTAATCCCTAAACCGTGGGCCACTTCGTGAAACATGGTGTTCGCGAAAAAAGCGTCGAATGTAATGTGCTTGCGCTGCTCAGGTACAATGAGCGTATCTGCGATAGGAACGAGAATGGTATCAAATTTTGCACGCATAGCGTTTTTGAGCTGCAGACGTCGGGCCCCTTTTTCTAGCTGAACCCGTTCGTCGTTAGGCAGGTTTATGGCAATGGTTTTACTGCCTGCATTAGAATGGCCCGCATAGTAAATGACGTCGTATGCGTTAAGGTCCGCGTCCGAGCCCGGCATTTCGGCTTTGTAGGCTTCAGCGACGGGCAGGCCTTGCTGTAGTTCAGGCAAGAAAGCCGCATACTTTGCGAGCTTTTCACTCCACGCTAGATCTTTAATAAGTACGTAAGCTTCAAACGCAGCGCGATAGCCAAAAAGTTGGTCTTCATAGCTTTCAATGGGGCCGATAACAAGCTCAATCGGGTTGGTTTTCATATCCATCCATGCCATGTCAGAGGCAAGGTAGTCATTGGATAAAAGTGCTTCGGCGCGAAGCTGCAGGTATTGCTTGAAGCTCTCATCTTCCGCCAGCTCTGATGCTTTTTTAAGTAAATCAGAGGCTTTCATTAACTCGCTTTTAAATGCTTCTGAATAAGGCACTGAATAAAGGTTACCTGCTTCATCACGTTTTACCATAGAGTAAAGGCCTTGTTTGTCTTCAAAGCTTGCCGTAGCGAATTCGGCTTTATCTATGTCATGGGGGTAAAATTCAGCACCGGGCGCTTTGTCATCATAGCCACTAATAAAAGGGGTATCTCCGTTTAAGCGATCCCACGGCCCGTAGTTAATGGCAGCAAAGTGGCGGACGTCTTCATCGTCTATTGATGAAAGAAATGCATCTTTATCTTCAAAAAACGCTTGTTTCCAGAATAAGTCATCCATGATTTTTGATACATCGATTAACAGCGAAAGCATTTTGTGCTGATTGTCGCTAAGGTGTGACAAATCGCTAGTAAGGTCTACACCGTGATAAATAGACAAGCGAGATTCGTCAACTAACAAGGTTTGCTCTGTTGTCGTCTCGGGGTTTGCCGTTGTTGTTTGTGTTGTGTCGGCGCTTTTACCGCACGCTGTAAGCATAAATAACCCCGCTATTGCGGCAGCAATAGGAGTGTAATGTGAAAGTGTGTTTTTCATAATGAAGGTTACCGTGTTATCTGTCGAAAAATAGCTAGCTCACTATAGCTATGCTTTTGATTTTATACAAAAGTATGAAAATTATTTGTGTAATTTGAATAGTGCTTTGCTACTGGTTGTCTATACTTTTAAAAGCTTTGGTTACTCGGTCGGTGCGAAAACCCCAGTTAGATAATTGCTATTTTTTAGTTGGTCGAAACCGAAGCGCTACTATAGTATGGTGATAGAAATATCATAATAAAACAATAAACCTCCTGTATTTTTGCGTAACGAATAATGCCTTATGCTAATAAAGCAGGGAGAGCAAAGCATAAACGGTCATAGTTGATGCTGGTTTACGAGTATCAACTTGATTAACTGATACAGCAACTGATTGCCTTCTGGGCTATTTGGAACTTCCTAAGGGTAGAAATATGTCTACACAGAACGCGCTTTCAACCATCTTGGTTGAAAAAATTAACAACGATACTCTCGTCCTTCCTACACTTCCTGCTATCGCATTGAAAGTTCGTAAAGCAGCTGACGACCCTGATATAAACCTAAACGCAATGGGCGAGGTTATAGGTCAGGACCCGTCATTAAGCGCAAGAATGATTAAAATTGCTAATAGTGCTTATATGGGGCGTAGCGTTAAAGTGACTTCAATTAGTCAGGCGGTAACGCGTATTGGTCTGCGACAAATTAAGAACATTTCTACTGCCTTGGCAATGGAACAGCTATTTGTATCGAAAAACGACGTGGTTGCTCGGTATTTACAGCAGGAATGGGCCAATACTGTGAACATAGTGGCTAGTGCCATGGCGGTTTTACAGCTTTATATCGCCCGGACTAAAAATCGTGAAATGAGCATGGATACTATGACTTTGGCAGCCCTTGTTCATAACATTGGTGTGTTGCCTATTTTAACCGAAGCAGAGCGCCACCCTGAAGTATTTGCTAACCCAACATTTCTTGAAGTTGCGATAGATCAATTGTCGGGGCGAATCGGCGCGAGCATAATGAGAGAATGGGGCTTCGGCGATAGTTTCGTTAATGTGGCTAAAAACTGGAAAGATTTAAGCTACCTGCCTGATAACCTAAGCTATATCGATTTTGTACGTGTTGGCGCGGCGGTGTCAGGGGCTGCCGGCAGTCAAAAAGATGCTATTTTAAACTTAGCGATACAGCGCGGTGTTGTAGAAGATATGGGTGAACTACACTCTGATGAATTCGAAGAGCTAAGAAGCGCAGCGAAGCAAATTTTCTTATAAGCAGTTAAGCTACCCCCAGATCTACACAATAATGTTAGGCCGATACAGAAGTGAATCTTCAAAACGTATCGGCCTTTTTGTTATGTAAGTTGCTATGGGTACAGCGCTAAATAAGCAACACTAGGCGTTAGCAGGTTTCTTTTGAACATACAGCAATATTAAGCCTAGCCCCAACCCCCACACTGCTGAAGTCATAGAAAATAAGCTAAAGCCTGACGCAGTACACAGCATAGTAAGCAGTGCAGGGGCCCTGTGATGTTCTATTTCCATAGCACGAACTACCGCCCCTTGAAGCGTAGTTAACAGAGCTAGCCCAGCAAGTAGGTGAATAATGATACTGGGCATGCTGACAAATAATGCTACGACCACAGACGCTGAAAGCCCCATAAATATATACGCCACACCGGCTGCAATAGCCGCTTTATAGCGCTGTGACTTTTCACTATCCGCTTGTTCACCCATGCACAATGCCGCCGTTATTGCTGCTAGGTTAAAGGTGAACCCACCAAACGGTGCTAATAGGGCTTGTACAATAGCGATACCTGATAAAATAGGCTTATGGTCGGGTGTATAGCCGTGGGCGTGATGAATAGCAATACCAGGTAAGTTTTGAGAAAGTGTAGTAATAAGAAAAAGGGGAAAGGCTAACCCAATAGTCGCACTTAGCGAGAAAGTGGGTGTTACCCAAATAGGCTCGGGCAGGGTAAATAGTGATGACAGCCCTGATGAATCGCGTGTTAAAGCAACACCACCGTCTGCACTGCTCATAAACATACTAATGCCCACCGACATAACCAGCAGTAACAGCATTAGATAACGGGGAAATAGCCGGCTTCCTATTAGATAAACCGCGAGAAATAACGCGACTAAGTGCGGCGCATCGTTCACATCACTGAATATAGCAAGACATATAGGTAAGAGAATACCGGCCAAAAGTGCCGATGAGATTGCAGGCGGAATCCGACTAATTTGTTTAAGCAGGCTACGACTTTGAGCCGTTACAAGAGAAAGCATTGCGCATATTACAAAAGCACCAATGGCTTCGCTTAAACGGTAATTACCGATACTCGTTAACAAGAAAGCGGCGCCAGGGGTAGACCAAGCGGTAACAACGGGCAGCTTGGATAGCCACGAAAATAAAATACAGGTAATACCCATGCCTAGTCCAAGCGCGAATAACCAGCTTATTACCATGTCATCGCTAGCGCCGGCCTTACGTGCCACATCAATGATAATAACGACAGAACTACTGTAACCTACCGTAACGGCGGTAAGCCCTGCGCTGATATGACTTAACTTCCATTTACTCATGAAAACCCTCGTGATGGAATTTCGATTTGGAATCGACTGAGTGATAAAAACACGCTTTTAGCGTCTATTGATGTGCTACTCTACCTTTTTGTGCGCTATAACGTACAATAGGTAACTTACCATTCGTGCGCTATAACGCACAACTGCTTTATCAACATTAGAGACGAAGTAAAAGGCCTTTATTACATGACAAAAGCAAATGCGCAGCCTTCTGCTATTTCAAAAAGCATTGCTCAACACCTGCAATCAGTTCGTACAGGGCGAGGCCTTTCACTTGATAAAACCGCCAAATTAACAGGGGTGTCCAAAGCCATGCTTGGGCAAATAGAGCGAGGTGAGTCTAGCCCAACTATCGCTACCTTATGGAAAATAGCCACAGGTCTTGCGTGTTCTTTTTCTTCTTTCTTGTCTGGTGACGAAACAGCGCCTACGTCTCAACACGCAGATGATAAGTTCGCTAACGACCCAAACGTAACCATTAAAACGCTATTCCCGTTTAATGCAGTCACTCAGTTTGAAATGTTTGAGCTTTGCTTGAAGGACTTTCATGAGCAGCACTCTTCGGCGCACCAAATAGGTGTAACAGAACACATTCACGTAATACAAGGGAAGTTAGGGGTTTTGCAAGATGGTCAATGGCAAGCCTATCAAGCGCAAGAGCAATGTATATTGCACGCAGATCAGCCACACGGTTATCGAGATGAAGTAGGAGAAACGCGCTTTGTTGTGGTAATTCACTACCCTGTTTAAAGTGGCTAAGTAATGTTTTTTGAGCGGCTAGAAAGCCTTTGTAAAAAATCGCTTCTACAAAAGCAAGCTAATTAGAAACGGTACTCTAGGGATATTTATGAAAAGCCTAATTACTGTAATAGTGATTAGGCTTTGAATTAAATGCTCAATTGATATTAGAGAATAGATTGCGTTCTACTGATCGCTCGCTCACAAACTATCGTCGTTAAGATTAAGCGCACCACGAAGGAAGTTTAGCAGCGTACAAATTTCGGCTGACATCAGCGCAAATTCCGCGTCAAGGCGCGCTTCTACCTGATCTTTTGGTACGTCGTCAGTTTCTTCTTTAATGCGGTCGGTGAACTTAATGCGTTTAATGGCACCATCTTCACACATAATAGCCGTTAGCGTCTCTGCATATTCAAATGCGACTTTTTGGACCAGCTTACCTGCATCTAGGTGAATAGTAATTTCTTCGCTGTCTAGCGGCTGGTTTTTACAGCGGATAACGCTGCCTGTGTCATCAGTTGATTTAAATTCAGCTTCTTCAAGTAAGCCTACGCCTTCAGGCGTTGCCTCAGTAACCCAATGGGTAAGTTCGCTTTGAAGGCTTCTGCGCGTAAACGGCACAACAGGCAGCGAGCCTATGGCCTTTCTTACCATGGCCAAAAAGGCTTCGGCTTTGCCGTCAGAAGACGCATCAACCACCACCAAATTGTCGGCTAACGAGATAAAACCATGAGTGTAGGTGTTTTTTGTAAAGGCCTGAGGCAGCAAGCGGGTTTGAATTTCTTGCTTAAGGTCGGCTTTGGCTTTTTTGCCAACCGGCGAGCCTGTTTCCATTTCTATCTTGGCTGCCATTTCATCAAGTTCAGCATTAACCACAGCAGAAGGAAGAATCTTTTCTTGTTTCTTTAGCGTTATCCAAAAACGCTGTTGAACAACGTGAAACATGGTGCCTTGCTTACCAGCCTGAGAAAACGGGGAAGCAAACCCCATAGTTGCCATATCTTGGCTGCCGCACGGGCGGAAAGCATGCTCGTTAAGGGCACGCTCTAAATCGCCCTCATCTAGCGATAGCGGTTGAGTAATTTGATAGGCTTTTACATTTTTAAACCACATAGTGTAAGCATTCTCTTGATAAAAATAGGGCGCAAGCGTACCAATGTAAGTGGCACTGCGCAATTGAATAAAAAGGTATTAAGTCATGACTGTACGCTTAACGTGCGACCTGTCTAAAAATGAATACTAGGCGTGTCACGTACTCTTTTTGGGGAAGCGAATAGTATAATGCAAGCCTTGCTCTGGCGCACTTTGCGCTTCAATATGCCCGTTTAGTGACTGCGTCACTAAGTTATACATAATATGCGTTCCCAAGCCACTGCCGCCTTGTCCACGTTTTGTTGTGAAGAAGGCGTCAAACAGTTTTTCTAATGCCTCTTCATTTAGCCCGTTACCATTATCGGTGTAGTCGATAACCACATTGTCACCCGCGTCTTTCACCACTAAATTAATGGTGCCGGTGGTTTTACCTTCAAAGCCGTGGGTAAGCGAGTTCACAACCATATTGGTAACAATTTGTGCAATAGCGCCAGGCGCACATTTCACTACTAAGTTGTCGGGGCAAGAGACATTAATTTCATACTCGGTATGTTTAAAGCTTGGTTTAAGCGACAGAATAATCTCATTAATGTAGTCGCCAAGTACAAATTCTCGTTCTGTTTCACTTGTCTGGTCTACCGCTACTTGCTTGAAACTGGCAATGAGATCAGAAGCGCGCTCTAAATTGTTCAGTAGCAGTAGGGCGGTTTGTTCTGCTTCATCAATAAAGCTCGACATGCTTTTACTGGTTAGGCTTTTATCTTCAAAGTCGGTTTTTAGGTTATTTAGGCGCTCTTGAAGAAAGCTTGCTGCGGTAACGCTTACGCCTAACGGCGTATTCACATCATGGGCGATACCTGCAACTAAACCACCAAGCGACGCCATTCGCTCAGACTCTACAAGTTGTTCTTGAGTCTGACGAAGCGTATTCATGGAGTTAGCTAATTCTTGATTACGTTTTCTAAGCTCAGCTTCTATGTACTGACGGTTCTCGTTTTCTTGGCGCAACTCCCGCTGATGGGCGATAAGTTCGTCTTTTTGCTGCTCCAAATCCAGCATAATTTGAGAAAGAGAAGCGGTTTTCTTTGCCACCTCTTGTTCTAAAATAAGGTTTTGGTCGTCTAACTTTCTGTTGGCGAGGGTTAATTCGCTTTTGGCGTCGTTAAGATTGTTTTTCGAAACTATCAAATCGTCAATGACGCCGTTGTACGACTCTTTGAGCTGTAAAAGCTCGTTATCGTCTTCTAGCTCTATATTGATTTTGCTGTCTCTGAGGTGCTCGGGGTCGAAGTTACCCATTTGTTCGGTAATACTTTGAAGCGGCTCTGAGAGCATAGTGCGAAAGGCTGTCATGAACAGAAATACAAGAAATGTGGTTTTTACGATAGCGTTTCCGATAAGGAAAAATACGCCCACCTCTATGCGACTAAAAATAGTATCAAAACTAGAATAAAGGGTAACATCACCCACCGTTGATTCGCGTCCCGAAAACTTAAAAACGAGAGGGAAACTGTAGCTGAATACCCCGCCAGAATGGTCTTCGATAACTTCGCGATCAATGGGCGCAAGTGAACGTTTTGCACGAATACCATAGTCTGCAATGTAGTTGCCGTTTTCTCCGCGAACCTGCAGGCCTTCAACGATGGGCAGTGACATCAGCCCTTCGGAGATGGCGCGGACCTGATCGTTATTGAGCTCCCACATTGCGCGGGTAAGGCTAGAGGAAAACGTGTTCTTCAAAGTTTGAAGTTCGCTTTCTACGTGATTTTTAGTGCTGAGGTACTCTGTGAAGATCTGTCCTATTGTTACCAGAAGAGTCAGCGAGAAATACACCGATAACACTCTGGCTAAGAGCTTCCTTGATAACCCTGTCTTGACCGCAGTCATTGATAAACATACCCCTGTTACATCAGACTCTATATTCTCTATACATAGTTTCGAGCGTTGCGTTTTAGCATAGAGTGATTGGTAATTTCGACGATTCAAGAATATGCGTAAAAGAAATAATAAACAAGATTAAGCGCTTAAACTTTGGGCGAAGTTGTTTTATTACCGTATTAAACTTGACACATTAATGTAATCGTTTTAAAAAAACTGTCACAGACCACATTAATAATAACGGCGTTTAATAATGAGCAGGAATATAACGATGTCTCGTACAGTGTTGGTGGTTGAGGACGAAGCGCCTATCCGTGAAATGCTTAAGTTCGTACTTGAGCAGTCGGGCTTTAATATTATTGAAGCCGAAGATTATGACATCGCGCAAGAAAAAATTTGCGAACCCTATCCGGATTTAATCTTATTAGATTGGATGCTGCCGGGAGGAAGCGGTGTACAGCTAGCGAAAAGTTTAAAGCAACATGAATTTACCCGTGATATACCGGTAATTATGCTTACCGCGCGTGGCGAAGAAGAAGACAAAATTCGCGGCCTTGACGCAGGTGCTGACGATTACGTCACCAAGCCTTTCTCTCCTAAAGAGTTAGTGGCGCGAATAAAAGCGGTCATGCGCAGAGTAACACCGACCTCAAACGAAGAGCCTATCGAATTTAACGGGCTTAAGTTAGAGCCGGTTTCCCACCGTGTTATGGCTAACGAAGAGCCCCTAGACATGGGCCCAACTGAGTTCAAGTTATTACACTTTTTTATGACGCACCCAGAGCGTGTGTACAGTCGAGAACTTTTACTTGATAACGTGTGGGGAACAAACGTGTATGTAGAAGATAGAACGGTAGACGTTCATATCCGACGCCTGCGCAAAGCTATCTCTCGTCATGGCCATGATGCTATGATCCAAACCGTACGCGGTGCGGGCTATCGTTTTTCTACTAAACTGTAATTAACGAAGATGTTAAGGGAGTGGCAATGCGCTATTCCCTCTTGCCTTTACGCTTTTTGAGCGAATGTATTTTCCACCATTAACAACGCGAGTTATTTCATGTATTACCCTTTCTCTTGGTTGAGAAGTACACTGCGACTAGTGCTATTCCTTGTGGTTTTTGCGCTGGTGGGGTGGTATTTGGATGACATGTTGTTCGCAGTAGCAATAGGTGCAACCCTGCTCTTATTGTTTAATTATTGGCACCTTTATAAACTTAACCGTTGGCTATGGCATAGCCGTAAGATGTCTCCACCTACTGTGCGTGGCGTGTGGGAGCATATCTATGAAGGCATTTACTATCTTCAGCGCCGTAACCGCAATAAACGCAAGGAATTGGGCGAATTGGTTAAGCGCTTCAGAGAAGGTTCTGAAGCCCTGCCAGATGCCGCTGTGGTAGTTGATGCTAAGGCGTGTATTATTTGGTGTAACCGCCTAGCGCGACTAGATTTAGGGCTTAAGTGGCCACAGGATTCAGGCCGTCGAATAGACAACTTGCTGCGACATCCTGAGTTTATTCAGTACTTTCATGCAGGTAACTATAAATACCCCATTGAAGTACCGTCGCCAACTAATCCGAATAAAACCTTTGAATATCGCATCATGCCCTACGGGGAAGAGCACTTGCTGCTTATTGCCCGTGATATAACACGGGTTTCTCAACTTGAAGAAATGCGCAAAGATTTTGTGGCCAATGTATCTCATGAGCTTCGCACGCCGCTAACGGTGATTAATGGATATTTGGAAATTCTTCCTGTAGATGAAGAATCAGACCCGTTTATGCATAAAGCGATGAAGGAAATGACATCGCAAACCCATCGCATGCAAAACCTGATAGAAGATTTGCTGGTATTGTCACGCATTGAGGCAAGTTCAGAACGCATTTACGAAAACGTGGTCAATATTCCTACAGTGCTAGCCCAAGTGGAAAGAGAAGCACAGGCGCTCAATAAAGAAAAGAACCACAAAATAAACTTTCATATTGATGAAGAGCTTTATGTATTTGGCGTAGAAACCGAACTTAGAAGTGCGTGCTCCAACTTAGTGTTCAATGCGGTGCACTACACACCCGCCGGCGGCGAAATTAACGTCTATTGGCAGCGAAAGGCAAACGGCGTGCAATTTTCTGTTGTGGATAATGGCGATGGTATTGAGCAAAATCATCTTAACCGCCTTACCGAACGTTTCTATCGCGTTGATAAAGCCCGCTCAAGAAAAACCGGCGGATCGGGGCTGGGCCTATCCATTGTAAAACACGTGCTAAGTCATCATAATTCTCGCCTAGAGATTACGAGTACACTTGGCGAGGGCAGTAACTTCTCGTTTGTATTAGATAAAGAACTTATTGCTGAGCAGCTGTAGTGTTTAAGGTTTTTAAAAGTGATAATTATGCAATCAGAACACCAGGTGATTACGGGGGAGTATCATTGAGCGTACATCGTTTTAGCCTGTTAAGCTTGGTCTTTTTTGGTTGTACTCTATTGTCGTTAAAAACGCCAGCCGTGGTTTTAGAGCAAGAGCGTGAACAGACCGTGACGAAAGCCTATCAAGTGCCGGCTTACGAACGTGTACCGGGCGTAGCGGGGAAGATATCTTCAGTAGGTTCAGACACATTGGCGAACTTAATGACCTTTTGGTCTCAAGAGTTTAAAACGCTTTATCCTCAAGTAGGCTTTCAAATTCAAGCTTCGGGTTCATCGACTGCCCCTCCAGCGCTTATCGAAGGCACCGCGACAATAGGGCCAATGAGTCGTGAACTAAAGCCTAGCGAAATAAGAGACTTCACCCGCACACACGGTTATCCACCCACAGTATTAAAAGTGGCAATGGATGCCATCGCAATTTTTGTTGATAGACGCAACCCGCTACCGGGTATGACCCTTGATCAGGTGGATGCGGTTTTTTCCGAGACCCAGTTTTGTGGTAGCGATAATGAAATTACGACGTGGTCTCAACTCGGGGTGAATGACGTAGCGTACCGTTCTCCTATCAGGCTGTACGGTCGAAATTCAGTATCGGGTACTTACGGCTTGTTTAAAGTGATGGCGCTGTGCGATGGTGACTTTAAGAATACGGTAAACGAACAACCTGGCTCTGCATCTGTAGTATTGTCCGTGGCCAGCGGTACAGGCGCGATTGGCTATGCCGCTTACGGCTATAAAACCGCAGGAGTTCGCGCTCTGCCTTTAGGTGAGTCGCTAGATAGCTTAATCCCTCTTTCTATTGATACGGTGCGCAACGAAACGTATCCGTTTGCCCGTTTTCTTTATTTAGTGATAAATAAAAAGCCTGGTGAGCCTTTACCTACTCTGGAAAGAGAGTTTTTGCGCTATATCTTGTCACAGGAAGGGCAGCAGCAGGTGTTAAGAGACGGATATTTCCCCATTCGTGAAGACGTACTGGTACGCCAACGCCGACTGCTTGACGAATAAAAAGTGCCATTCAGAATAACGCTAACCACTCTAATGCCGCTGAACAAATCAACAAGTTTTTTAGGTGGAAGCCTTTTTAAAGTCTACTTCACTCTACCTGCTATGTCATAATTGCGTCACAAATCAAAAGAGTATATTGACGAAAACTGACTAATTGGGATTGAAAGAAGGGGGCGGTTGACAAAAAATAGAGTCTACGTTCGGTCAATAAATTCAGGTTTTTACCAATTAAGTTTTGGAAAAATATACAAAAAACAAATCCCCAGTTGCCAAAGTAAGTCTTCTAAACGTTTTTTTAGCCCAAAATTGAACTTTTTCTATGAAACTTTTGTTACAGCGACTTAATGTAACAAATGTGTCATCTACCTCAGTTAAAGTTTCCGCGTTTTCAAAATCCATAACTATACCGTACCTGGAGAAACACATGGAACTTAAGCAACTTTTCAAGGCTTCAGCTATTGCTACTGCACTTGTTCTAGCAGGCTGTGGCGGCGATATTAATATCAGTGAAGGTGATATTGATAACAGCGTAACTAATAATAACGGTGGAAACACTGGTGGCGATACTGGTGGCGATACTGGTTCAGATGATACAGCTCCAGGTGAAGTAAGCTCTTTCCTAAGTGGTGAAGTTTCTGATGCGTTCGGCCAGTCGGTTGAAGTACGCGTTCTTTCTGGTCGTTTAACAGCTGATGATGCTGACGATCAAGGCGTTATCACGCTAACTAATGACACAGTGTGGGCACTTGAAGGTCCAGTATTTATTGGTAACGACAAAGCAGACAGCGTAACGCTAGCAATCGAAGAAGGTACAGTCATCTTTGGTCGCACTGGTGCAGATTACCTTGTAGTTAGCCGTGACTCTAAAATTGAAGCAGAAGGTACAGCATCTTCTCCAATCATCATGACTTCATTCAATGATGTTGTAGGCGACGAAGTTGGTGCTGGTCAATGGGGTGGTGTGGTTATTCTTGGTAACGGTACATCGACTAAATGCCCGCAAGACGGTTCTGATTGTGCGCTTCAGGTTGAAGGTGCAGAAGAGGGTGCAGTATTTGGTGGTACAGACGATACAGACAGCTCTGGTATCCTTAAATACGTAGTAGTGAAATACGCTGGTTTTGAAATTGCGCCAGACAACGAACTTAACGGTATTACGTTTGGTGGTGTTGGCTCAGGTACAGAAGTTGATTATGTACAAGTACACAGCAACGCTGATGACGGTGTAGAATTCTTCGGTGGCGCGGTAAACGCGAAACACTTAGTTTTAACAGCTAACCAAGATGACTCAGTAGACTGGGACAACGGTTATAAAGGTAAGCTTCAGTATGTTTATGTTCAGCATGCCGCTGACAACTCTGACGCAAACCGCGGTATTGAAGGTGACGGCGACGGTGGTGACGGTCTAGAATTCTCTAAGCCAATGCTCGCTAACATGACAGTTATCGGTAACACTTTCGACACTGCTGACGCTGACTCTGAAGGTCTTCTACTTCGCGACCAAACTGGCGCAAACCTAATGAACTTCCTAATCACTGGTCCAGAAGCAATGGGCGAGTGTTTAGAAATGGACACAGACGAAACGGTTCAAGCTAACCTTTCTGACGGTGATCTAACCATGACTTACTCAGCGATTGCTTGTTCTGAGCCGTTCAACACGCCAGAGGGTGCAGTAGACCTTGAAACATGGTTCACAGGCCAAGAAGGTAATCAGCTAATCGCATTTGAAGACCGTGCAAATCTTGGTCTTAACCCAGACGGTACACTTACAGCAGAAAGTGCGCTTCTTACTGCTGGTGGCGACGCATCTACATTGCTTGATACTTTCTTTGAAGCAAACACATTCATCGGTGCGATTGGTGAAGATGACTGGCGTCAAGGTTGGGCTTTTGGTTTTGGTGGCGGTAACATCGAACTAGCACAATCTGCTTCTGGCTGTCCATCAGGTACAACGTCAATTACGCCAGTAGACGGTTCAACTACTACGTGTGAAGTGTCTGGTACTATCACGTCTGACCTAACGCTTACAGAAGGTAATTTCTACGCGCTTTCAGGTGCAGTATTCGTAGGTGGTGATAAAGAAAACAGCGCAACCCTTACTGTTGAGCCAGGCGTAACTGTTTATGGCGCATCTGGTAACGACTACCTAGTAATTAGCCGTGACTCAGAAATCAATGCAAACGGTACTGCTGAAAACCCAATTACTTTCACATCACGTGACCACGTTGTTGGCGGCCTTGAGGCGGGTGAAGCTGGACAATGGGGCGGCATGATCGTTCTAGGTAACGGCGAATCAACTAAGTGTCCTCAAGACGGTACAGATTGTTCACTTCAAGTTGAAGGTGCACAAGAAGGTGCAGTTTTCGGCGGAACTGACAACACAGATAGCTCTGGTACACTTCGCTACGTTCGCGTAATGCACGGTGGTTTTGAAATTGCACCAGATAACGAACTAAACGGTATTACGTTTGGCGGTGTGGGTTCTGGTACTACTGTTGAGTATGTACAAGTTCACAAAAACGCAGACGACGGTGTTGAGTTCTTCGGTGGTGCAGTAAACGTTAAGTATCTTACGCTAACAGGCATTCAAGATGACTCAGTAGACTGGGATAACGGCTACGTAGGTAAGCTTCAGTTTGTACTTGTTAAGCACGCTGAAGATAACTCTGATGCTAACCGCGCAATTGAAGGCGACGGTGACGGCGGCGACGGCACAGCGTTCTCTAACCCTATGGTTGCTAACATGACTATCATTGGTAACGAGTTCGACACTGCTGATGCAGACTCTGAAGGTGTTCTACTTCGCGACCAAACTAATGCACAACTTTACAACTTTGTTGTAACTGGTCCAGCGGGTATGGGTGAGTGTTTTGAAGCCGACTTAAGCGATGGCGATACTACGCTACTTGCTAACATGGATGGTACCAACACGCCTCAGCTTACTTTTGAAACATCTGTACTAGCGTGTGCTGAAAACATCAAAGACTCTGGCGACTTTAGTCAAGAAGATTGGTTCACTGCGCAGGCAGGTAACAGCCTACTTGATAACACTGCAACAGTACTTAACGGTATTTACACAGTAGATGCAACAGTAGCGACTGACGTATCGACGCTAGACAGCTTCTTCTCTTCAGTAGACTTTATCGGCGCAGTTAAAGACGCTGATAACGACTGGACTGCGGGATGGACTGTTGGTCTTGAATAAGACTCAGTTCGCATAGCTAAAAACAAGCAAGTGCGTTGCAAAAGTGGCGCACTTGCTTTTAAGTTTGTAAAACACGAATAATTATCGTGAAAGTATTCCTTTCTAAAGAGGTTCATCATGAACAGACCTGCTAACAGGTTTCTTCTAAAGCCCATTAGCTTAGCCGTTGCAGCAAGCATTTTGTTTCCAACGACTATAGCCAACGCTCAATCAAACGAAGAAGAAGTGATTGAGGAAGTTGTCGCTACCGGTACGCGCTTAAAAGGTACCGCGACAGCAGTAATGGAAGAACGTAAAAATCAAGCCTTCGTAGCTGACATCATGGGTGCTGAGCAGATAGCTCGTACTGGTGACAGTGACGCTGCGGGCGCACTTCGCCGTGTAACTGGTCTAACACTTGTAGATGGTCGTTTCATCTATGTTCGTGGCCTTGGTGAGCGTTACTCATCAACACAATTAAACGGCGCAATCGTGCCAAGCCCAGATCCAACGCGTAACGTTATCCCTCTCGACTTGTTCCCGTCGAGCATTATCGAAAGCCTTGCGGTTCAGAAATCGTATTCACCATCTATGCCCGCGGCATTCGGTGGTGGTAACGTAAATATCCGATTGAAATCTATACCTACACAGCGTGTTTTCAACGTATCGGCTGCGGTTGGTATCGATACGGAAAACTCTGGTGATGTGTTAGATTATGCTGGTGGTGGACGCGATTGGACAGGTGAAGACGACGGTACTCGTGGCGTTTCAGCAGCTATTCAAGAACGTTGGGATTCAAAAAATTTCTTAGACGATCTTGAGCCAGAAGAAGCATTAGAACTATTCAAAGGTGTTAATAGAGAATACGGGCTAGAAAGAGAGTCTGCCGATCCTGACATGCGCGTTAATGTCACTTATGGTGACAGCTATGATTACGATGACGACTGGCGCTTTGGCTTTTTGGTAACTTCACGTTATTCAGCCCAAACCCGCTCTTCTGAAGAATACGAGCTACAAGACCCTGACTTAGTCGGCGATGACATTATCAATGTACGCTTCTTTGATGATATCCAAGGTACAGAGCAAACGGTGACTTGGTCTTCACTATTAACACTAGGTGTAGACTATAACCGTCAACATCGTATTGATTATAGCCTTATCGTGCTAAACGATACGCGCGACGAAATCCGCGAGATGTTCGGTAATACTGAAAACCTGAACCAAGCAGAAGGCTTGCGTATTAGAGATATTGATGTTCAGTACGAAGAACGCTCGCTATATACCAATCAACTTAAAGGCCAGCATACAATCCCAGAGCTAAACTTCATGGGTATTGACTGGACATACTCATTAGGCCGCTCGGTACGCTATGCGCCAGGTAACTTCAATGCACGCTTCGTTATGGAAGATGTGAATGAAGATGGTATTTTTGACGATGAAAACGAAATCTTCTTATCTGATGCACAAACTGCTGCTCGTTATACTTTCCAAAATCTTCACGACCGCTTGGAGAACTTTGGCTATAACGTGACTTACCCGATGACAATGGGTAAGTGGGAAACTGAGTACAAAGTGGGTGCAAGCTTTGTAACCAAAACTCGTACTGCAGAAAACCGCCGTTTCGATATCAATACGTTAGGTGTTGAAGACCGTTCAATATTAGATGGTAACGACTTTAGCGAAATCTTCAGCGACAGCGTTTTAGACACCCTGTCTTTGTCTAGCCGACCTATCATTCGTGATACGACTATTGCTGGTGATGACTATGTAGCGGGTCAAAAAATTGATGCGTACTATCTAGAAGCTGATTTCTTCTATGACAACAAGTGGCGTTTCACTGGTGGTGCCCGTTATGAAGACTTCCGTCAGGTAGTGGCGCCATTGGATCCGCGTACTAATCAGTTTGATTTAAGTGACGAAGCCGATCGTTCGCAGTTAGCGTTCCAAGAAGACGGGTTTTATCCAGCGCTTGCTGTAACCTACTTCCTTGAAGATGATATGCAACTGCGTGCAAGTATTGGTCAAACGGTAGTTCGCCCAGATCTTCGTGAAGTATCTTCAGCGACTTACCTAGACCCGTTAACTAACTTCCCAATCGCGGGTACGCCGGGTGTAAGTACGACTGATATTATTAACTATGACTTACGTTGGGAATGGTACCGTGAAGCAGGCAATAACCTATCGGTAGGCTTATTCTACAAAGATATGGAAGCGCCAATTGAATCGGTACAGTCTCCAGCTCAGGATGGTCCACCGCTAATTCGTATTGCTAACGCAGAATCTGGTGAGGTTTATGGTGTCGAAGTTGAATTCCTACAAGATTTGGCCTTTATTGGTGACGGTATCTGGGACAACTTGTTTACTACAGGTAACATCACTGTCAGTGATTCTGAAATCGTATTAGATCGTCAGAATATTGTTGAGCAAACCGGTGTTTCTGCGGCGATTACTAATGTTGAGCGTCGTATGACGGGTCACTCTCAGTATGTACTTAACATGCAGTTGGGTTATGACTCAGATAACGGTGAACACTCTGCCTCACTCGTCTACAACGTATTTGGTGAGCGTATTCTAATTCCGGGTATCGACGGTTTCGACGATAACTTCGAACAACCATTCCATTCACTTGATATGGTGTACAACTATTACCCAGACTTTAATAGCACTGTCACATTACGCGTTCAAAATATTCTAGGTGAAGATCGTGAAATTGAATTCAATGATACGTTGCTTAGGTCGGAGACAAGGGGTACAGGTATTAGGTTGTCATATAAATATGACTTCTAAACCTTAACTTATTACAAAGGCCGCTAACCAGCGGCCTTTTTTATGTGCAATAGATGACACTTTTGGTCTATTTATGACAGTTTCGTAATAAAACTGTCACAGAAAACTCCTATCCTACGCGCAGAAATTTATAGTCGGACAAAACCGATTTCTTTTAACTTTAAAGGTTTGAATGTATGAAGCTTATCAATGCCTTGCTTGTAGCAGGTGCGCTAGCAGCGACACCCGTGCTTGCACAAGACGATGAAGTCTTAAAACCCGTTGTCGATGAGGCAGCGAAAATAAACGAGTCAGCGGCGAAATCGCAAGAAAAGATTAACGGTATTACCGACCAAATCGACAGCAAACTTCAACAGTTCAAAACATTGATGAAAGAAATCGAAGGCCTTGAGGTTTATAACACTCAGCTTCGTAAGCAAATCAATAACCAAGAACAAGAAATGGCAGATCTAAACGCTGCTATTGATGAAGTATCTGTTGTTGAGCGTCAAATCACACCACTAATGATGCGCATGATTGACGGCCTAGAGCAGTTTGTTGCGCTAGACGTACCTTTCCTTCCTGAAGAGCGCGCAAATCGCGTAGCTGACCTTCGCGCCATGATGGACCGTGCCGACGTTGCTGCGTCTGAAAAATTCCGTCGCGTAATGGAAGCTTACCAAGTAGAGATGGACTACGGCCGCACAATGGAAGCGTACAGCGGTATTCATTCAATTAACGGTCAAGAGCGTGATGTTGAATTCCTACGCCTTGGTCGTACAGCGCTAATTTATCAAACACGCGATGCGAGCATGCAGGGTGTTTGGAACAAGCAAACCCGTCAGTGGGAAGAGCTTGATAGCAGCTATCGTACACAAATTACAAAAGGTCTGCGCATGGCGAAGAAGCAACTTGCACCAGACTTGCTAATGCTGCCAGTGGCAATTACAGACTAAGAGGTTGATGAGAATGTTTAACACAGTAAAACGTATCGCTGTTGGTCTAGCAGCCCTTAGCATCAGCGTTGGTGCTTTCGCACAAAGCGACCGTGCAATGGACTTAGACGCACTTCTTAAGCAACTAGAAGAAGGTCAGTTTGCACAGTCACAACAAAACAAACAGCGCGAGCGAGACTTCCAAGCGCAACGTGCAGAGCAAGATCGCATTCTTCGCGAAACGCGTCAGCAGCGCGATCAAATGTTAGCGCAGTCTGAGCAGCTTGAAACTCAATTCGAAGAAAACGAATTTAAACTAGCAGATCTTAACGGTGCACTAGACACCCGTCTAGGTTCACTTAAAGAGCTATTCGGTGTGTTGCAGCAAATTGCTGGTGACACGAAAAATAAATTCTATAACTCAGTTATTTCGGCCCAAATCCCAGGCCGCTCTGATTTCCTAGATCAGATGGCACAGGACATGGGTTCAAGTTCTAAACTTGCTTCAATTGAAGAAATTGAGCGCGTGTGGTTCGAAATGCAGCGTGAAATGACGGAATCAGGCAAGGTGACTACTTTTACCACTGACGTTGTTGAAGCAGGCGGCGAGAAAGTGAACAAGTCTGTTGTACGTGTAGGTCCGTTTGCGCTAGTTGCCGACGGTAAATACCTAGACTACAACGGTGTAACAGGCACAGTGTCTGAACTAGTGCGCCAGCCAGCTGACCGTTACAACGATTCTGCGGCAGAACTTCAAGCATCAAATGGTGAGCTAGTCCAGTTCGGTATCGACCCAACAGGGGGTTCTATCCTAGGTCTTCTTGTTCAAGCGCCTAATCTTAAAGAGCGTGTAGAGCAGGGCGGTGTAGTAGGTTACATCATTCTTATCGTTGGTGCGTTCGGCTTATTACTTGCACTTGAGCGCTTAGTAACACTTACGATAACGCGCATGAAAGTGAACAAGCAGCTTAAAAGCAAAGAAGTGAATACAAACAACCCGCTTGGCCGTGTACTTAAAGTGCGTGACGAGTATCCAAACGCAGACGTAGAAGCGCTTGAGCTTCACCTTACTGAAGCGATTTTGGGCGAAGTGCCTAAGCTAGGTCGCAACCTAACTATCATCAAGATTATCTCAGTAGTTGCACCGCTTATGGGTCTACTAGGTACGGTAACCGGTATGATTAACACCTTCCAAGCGATTACCTTGTTTGGTACAGGTGACCCGAAACTAATGGCTGGTGGTATTTCAACAGCACTTGTAACAACAGTACTAGGTCTTGTTGTAGCGATTCCGATGACACTGCTTTATGCAATGCTAAACACACGTTCTAAGAACATTGTGTACATCCTACAAGAACAGGCGTCTGGCGTAATTGCAGAGCGCGCTGAGCGAGGCTAATCATGATCGAGTTTCTAGAAGCAATTCGCGACTTCACAGAAACAGGTGGCCAGGTTCTCCTGGTCATCGGTCTGCTGATATTCGTTATGTGGCTTTTGATCCTCGAGCGTGCGATGTATCTGATGGTTTGGCACAAGCAGGCCAAGAAAGAAGCGATAGCAATGTGGACAGCACGTGCAGATCGCTCTTCTTGGTTCGCTGAACAAGTTCGTCAGAAAACGATTTCACAGTTAACCATGCGCCTTAACGGCAGCATCCCCATTATCCAGTCACTGGTTGCGCTTTGTCCGCTACTGGGCTTGATGGGAACGGTTACCGGTATGATTGAAGTGTTCGATGTAATGGCGATTGCGGGTTCAGGTAATGCCCGCTCAATGGCGTCAGGTGTATCGAAAGCTACTATCCCGACAATGGCGGGCATGGTTGGCGCACTCTCAGGCGTATTCGCCGCTACCTGGTTAACTCGTATGGTGAAATCTGAACGCACGCATCTTGAGGATGCATTGATTATTCAACGTTAATGCTAGTTAAGCGTTAAGGTAAGGTATTTATTATGAAGCAGCACTTTCAAAACCTAGTCGATGAGGAAGAAGCAAACATCGACATGACGCCCATGCTGGACGTTGTATTTATCATGTTGATCTTCTTTATCGTGACTGCGTCATTTGTGAAAGAAGCCGGTATTGATGTTAACCGTCCAGAAGCAGCCACGGCTGTGAAAAAGGATCGCGCCAACATTCTTATCGCTATTTCAGATAAAGGCGAAATTTGGATTAACAAACGCCGCATCGACGTTCGTGCAGTACAGGCGAACATTGAGCGTCTGCACGCTGAGAACCCTCAGGGAACTGTTGTTATTCAGGCTGACAAAAAGGCCACAACAGAAACCTTGATCAAGGTTATGGACGCGTCGCGAGCCGCCGGCGTTTACGATGTTTCGATTGCAGCCCAAGAGCAATAAATCATGCCACGATATTTAATCGCATTTGTTATTTCCCTTGCGATCACGTTAGGCCTGTTCTTCTTGATGCAATCGCTTATCAAGATGGGTGGCAGCGCCTTAACTGAACCGCCCAAGGGAAGCGTGCTTGACTTTGTAAGGGTTAAGCAGGACGAGCAGGTTGAGAAAAAAGATCGTAAGCCGAAGAAGCCACCTAAGCCAAAAGAGCCACCTCCGCCAATGGAGCAACCTCAAATGGACTCGCCTTCTCCTGATGCAGAAGGTACGTCGATGGACTTTGGTGCCGAAGTGGGAGACGACATCTCTTTAGATGGGGGCTTAGCCCTTGAGTCAGGCGACGGTGAATACCTTCCAATCGTTAAAGTTGCGCCGGTATACCCACGACGTGCACTTCAGCGCGGTATCGAAGGCTTCGTTATTGTGGAATTTACAGTAACTAAGCAAGGTGCGGTGCGCGACCCCATTGTTGTAGAAGCGAACCCAGAAGGTATATTCGAACAAGCGGCCATTGACGCTGCAATGAAGTTCAAATATAAGCCTCGCGTGGTCAACGGTGAAGCAACAGAGGTGTCTGGTGTGCAAAACCGTATTACGTTCCAAATTGACGGGTAACAGAACATGATGAGAAAACAGACGAATACATTGCTTAGTGCACTGGCGTTTGCATTTGCATCGGCCACGGTATCTGTACCTAGCATGTTGGTTGCCAATGATGCTGTTGCGCAAGAGCAAAAAGCGAGCGAGAAGAAAACCCGTCGCGTACCTACGCTGCGCGGTAAGGTTTACGAGCAGCTAGCGCGCGCACAAACGGCAGCGGATGAAGCGGGTAATGTTGAAGAAGCTATCGCTATTTTGAAAGAAGTAGAAGATAAGTCTAATTCAATGAATGCCTACGAAAAAGCCATGATGTATAACTTTTTCGGCTTCATTTATTACAATAATGAAGACTACGTTAAAGCATTGGAATCGTTTGCCAAGGTGGTAGAGCAGCAGCCAATTCCTGAAAAGTTCGAAATGACCACGCTTTTCAGTTTGGCGCAGCTTAACCTAATGCAGGGCAATTACGACGAAACCATCACCTATTTGGAGCGTTGGGAAAGTCTAAACACCGGTCCAGTACCTGTAAAAAACAAGGTGATAAAGGCCCAAGCGTACTATCAAAATAAACAGTACGACGAAGCGGCAATGTGGATTTCTGAAGCCGTTGCTGATCACGAAGCAGAAGGCATGATCCCTGATGAAGGTTGGTTAATTCTTCAACGTGCTATTTTCTATGAACTAAAGCAGCCTCAAAAGGTTAAAGACGTTCTTATTAAAATGGTGAAGTTGTTTGACGAACCTAAGTATTGGATCCAGCTAGCCGGTATGTACGGTGAGTTAGGTGAAGAGCGCAAGCAGTTGGCTATCATGGAAACCGCATATCAGCGTGGTTTTGTTAATACGTCAGCTGACGTGTTCAACATGGCGCAGCTTTATTACTATCACCGTGTACCTTATAAAGGTGCTAAGTTGATGGAACAAGCGATGAACGATGGTGTGCTTGAGAAAAACTTGCGCAACCTTAAGTTCTTAGGACAAAGCTGGTCACTTGCTAAAGAGCAAGACAAAGCCATTCCAGTAATGATGCAAGCGGCTGAACTGTCTGAAGATGGCGAGCTAGACGCGCAGTTAGCGCAAATTCTTCTTAATGAAGAGCGTTTTGATGACGCAATAGCAGCGGCTGATCGAGCGGTTGAAAAAGGTGACTTAAGAAACCCTGGTTTGGTTTATTTAATCAAGGGCATGGCGCTTTACAACAAGAAGCAATACGCTCTAGCACTTAATCAACTAGCAGAAGCGGAAAAGCATCAGAAAAGCCGTGCTATGGCACAGCAGTGGAAACAGTTTGTTCAAGGCGAAAAGCGCCAAGCTGACGCACTGGCTTCCGAGCTAGGTGCAAGTTAAACCGTGAGCTAAAGCTTCACACGATAAAAAGGGTCGAGAATTCGACCCTTTTTTCTTGCCGTTGACCCGTCCTAAATAGCGTTGATACTTAATGTAAAGTTTGCTAGGTGATTAACTATCTTTCCTGTTAAAGCAAGCTGCCTATCGATATCATCGACCCCTCTGCCTCTAACGCATTCCAGTAACGTTTAGTTTCGATAATTTCTTCTTTAATTGATAAAAAACAGTCGACTAGGTCTGGGTCAAAATGATCTCCGGCACCATTTGTTAAATGTGCAAACGCTTCATCGTCAGTCCATGCTTTCTTATAAGGGCGTTGCATGGTTAGTGCGTCGAACACATCCGCAATTGCAACAATACGCGCACTTTCGGGAATCTCTTCGCCAGTTAACCCTTCTGGATAACCTGTGCCGTTCCATTTTTCATGGTGACATAGGGCTATTTCGGCGGCGAGGTTAAAAAGCGGGGTTTCACATTGAGAAAGAATTTTATGCCCTATTTGTGCGTGGGTTCGCATTACTTCCATTTCGCTGTTTGTTAGCCGGCGTGGGGCTTTTAAAATGGAATCGGGTATACCAATTTTCCCGGTGTCATGCATAGGAGCGGCTTGCGCAAGCAAACATGCATCGTTATAAGACCACCCCGATGCAATAGCTAAACATTTACTGTAAGCCGCCATTCGCCAAATGTGGTGTCCGGTCTCCGTATCGTTGTAATGCCCTGCTGTTGCCAACATGGTAATGGCGCTCTGTTGACTTCTCGTTAGCTCTTCTGTGCGCGCGACTACAAGGTTTTCAGTTGTCTGCATTTGGTGCGCAAGGCTAATGTGAGTTTTAACTCGGGCTAGCGCAATACTGGGGGAAACGGGCTTGGTGATATAGTCGACCGCACCTAACTCAAAACCCTTTTCTTCGTTCTCGCCTTGACTTAGCGCGGTTACAAAAATAACGGGTATACGGCTCAATAGTTTATCCGACTTAAGCTGCCTACAGACTTCAAATCCGTCCATTCCCGGCATCATAATATCTAGCAGAATAAGATCGGGCGTGAACTGTTGCGTTATTTTCAGCGCGATGGCGCCAGATGGTGCTACTTTAACGTCATAAAAAGGGCCAAGAATTCCAAGTAAAATATCGATATTTGCCGGCTCGTCGTCAACAACGAGGATACTAAATCTATGTTTTGTTTTATTCTGTTCGGTCATTATTAATTTCATCTATCAGTGATTGCGCTACGACCAAAGCCCCTTCAAAATCATATATAGAGGCAAGTTTTTTCAATTGATTTAACGTATGTGAATGACCCAGCCCGAAGTGACGAGCCGCTAGCGCTGTTATTAGCTCAAGCGCCTTAGCATCGTAGGCTTCAAGGGCGTTTTTGACCTCTTCTAAAGAAGAGCGTAGTGATGTATTGTCTACATCGCTGGCTTCGTTACACTCATTGCCCACCTCACTTTTATCAATAGTATGAGCAATTAAGCGAAGTGTTGCATCTAGCTCGAAGGAGATGTCTGATATGTGCTTTGCGTTGATAGTATCAGGCCTCTGCTTCGCCTCCATAAAACGATGTAAACACCGTTCTAATGTTGTTGCCCCTATTCTCTGGGCGTCAGCAAGTAATTCGGTTAATAGCTGACTGGTGTGTGTCGGTTCGTGAAAAATATTGAGTAAATTAGACATTACGCTACGCTGGCTATAAGTATCGTAAAAAGACAGCAGTGAGGCGATAAATGCGTCTGTCTCGCTTGGCGGGGTAATTTCCATGTATCCGGCGTGTATATGAATATCGATTGTGTGTACAATCTCGTCTGCGGTTGCGGGCTTTACTAAGTGATGACACATGCCGGCAGATAACGCTTTTTCAGACGCTTCATTCGTTTCATCCGCGCTCAACGCAATGATTGGGGTATAACACCCTTCTTTATGTGTAAGCGTTTCAGCGATGTCATAACCTGTTATGCCTGGAAGGTGGCAGTCCAGCAATATAGCGTCAAATGTATTCGATTTGCAGAGCGCTAACGCCAGCTCGCCAGTCATCGCCGATACCACGTTGACGCCTAAATCTTTCAGTATCTGCTGACTTATTTCAACACTAATTAAGTCGTCGTCGACCACTAACACGCGCTTATTCAATAGGCGCTTAGTTCGCCACTTTTTACTTTCCAGCCCTTCACTCGTTTTTTTGTTCGTCGACGCATGCAGCGGAGACAAAGCGGAAATAAGTTCACCTTCCGTGAAGGGAAGCTCGATAATCCGAATATTTTTAGAGAGGGATGTTCCGATTCGCTTTTGCACTTCTTCTTTGCTAAACGGACTTATTAGCACATTGCAGTTTAGCTCGTGGTATTCACCAAACTGGACATGACGTAAAAAGCTTTTCCAGCTGGACTCATCGACAGGTAAAAAAACAATGCTAAAGTCTGCTTGTTTAGGTAGAAGGTTCTCATTTGGGTCAGCTATGAGGCAGTGAATATTGAACCTTTGTAACGTTTGACAAAGGATTTGACAGCCTTGTTCTACGCTTTTATGTGTTTGAATACAAAGTACTTCAGAAGGGATGGACACGGGAAGAAGAGAGTCGCTTGGTTCAGTGTCTTCAATACAAATTGGCAGTGAAAATGCAAAATTAGTCCCTTCGTTAACCTTACTTTCAATGGTTAGTTCGCCACCCATTAGCTCAACGAGTCGTTTACAAATAGCAAGTCCTAACCCTGTACCGCCAAACTTTCTCGAGATTGATGCGTCTGCTTGTTCAAAAGCATTGAATAATTTGGTTTTACCTGTATCGCTAATGCCCATGCCGGTATCGCTTACGCTAAAACCGAGCTCGTTACCACGCTTATCAATTTTAAGCAAAACATGGCCTGTTTCTGTGAACTTGATGGCGTTACTCAAAAGGTTGAGCAAAACTTGGTAGATTTTCTCGCTATCACCACTGCACCGTATCTTGGTACTGCATCGAATATCGAAAAGAAGCTGAAGCTGCTTTTGTTGTGCATTTACCTGAAATACTTGAGCCAGTTTATCTATGGTTTTCGTAAGAGTGAAAGGCTCGTCAAGAATGTCTATTTTATTGGCTTCAACTTTGGAGAAATCCAAGATGCTATTCATTAACTCAAGCAGCGCGTTAGAGCTTTTCTGGACTTTTTCTAAATATTGCTGGCGTTGGTCGTTATCCTGAGTCTCTAACGCCAAGTGCGTTAGACCGATTATTGCGTTCATCGGTGTTCTGATCTCGTGACTCATGGTAGCGAGAAAATCAGTTTTCGCTTTATTCGCACTTTGTGCTTCGTCATACGCCTTCTGTAGCTTATGCTCAATCGCTTTTTGACTGCTTATATCGTTGAAAACACCTACGTGCCCATCGGGTTTACCTTCGTTGTTAAGTAGTGGTACTGCTACAATGGAGATGGGAAACAGTCTCCCTCGTTTGTCGGTAAAAAAATCTTCGTAGGAAGTATAAGATTTCCCGTCGCGTATAGTGAGATTAACGGGGCATTGCTCTCTTTTAAGAAGGGTGCCGTCGCCTTTTTGATAGTGAACCGTATCGTGAAAATGGCGGTCTTGAAGTTCTTCTAACGTCCAACCTAGTAATCGAGAAGCGGCCGGGTTGAGAAACTGGGTCTTGCCCTCTGCGTTTACGGCGTAAACCCCTTCGCCGATGCTATCGGTGATGCTGCGGTAAAATGCTCGTCCTTCAGATAAGCTTTTCTCTAAACGCTTTTGCTGGGAAATGTCGGTAGCGATTACGATAAGGTGATCGACAAGAGGGGCTTTCTTTACAACAGGTACGACGGTGGCAAACACAAACCAAGGTTCGCCTGTTTTTCTTAAGCTGTGTACTTCGCCTTGCCAAATATTCCCTAAGGCAAGAGCGCTAAAAATTGCGCTTATATCTGAATTTGAAATGTTAGTAATAGCGAAGGCTGTAATGTATTTACCAACAATTTCATGTTCTGCAAACCCTGAAAGTTCGCTACTCTTTTCATTAGCGCTAAGAATTTTACCTTTTACATCCATGGTGACGACCATGCCATGTTTGTCCATGGCTTGTCGCTGCAGTAGCATAGCGTTCATAGTTCGATCCCTTTAAAGGGACGTCTTATAAAGCGAGTGGTTCGGTACTTGTTGACTGAGAATGTCATAAATTGCATAAGTGCAACGAAAGTGAAAAGTGTAAAGTTAAGTTTTAGCCAGAACTAAAACTTTTTCAACAAGCTAAGCTTATTCTTTGGTAGCAATAATCTGATTTTTATGTGAAAAACGCATAGGAAGTTATCACTATGCGTTTTCTGATTACTTATCTCTTCTAAGCTTACGCTGAACGTAATTCTCGACGTAAAATTTTACCCACTGTGGATTTGGGAAGTTCTTCTAATACAGTGATAGATTTTGGGATTTTGTAGTTGGTTAAGTGCTTTTTGCAGAATTCGGTTACATCATCGGCGGATACTTCACTGGATAACGTAATGTAGGCGCATACCCTTTCGCCAGTTTTATCGTCGGGCTTTCCTACCACTGCAGCTTCCATAACATTGGGGTGAGAGGTTAATACGTCTTCTATTTCGTTCGGGTACACGTTAAAGCCAGACACAATGATCATGTCTTTAAGGCGATCTACTATTTTTATAGCACCAGATTCTGTGCGTATGCCGATGTCTCCGGTTTTAAAAAAGCCATCTTCGGTCATGACTTTTGCCGTCTCGTCATCACGGTTCCAATATCCCATCATTACTTGTGGCCCGCGCACCGCTATCTGCCCAGAGTCGCCTTCTTCAACTGGTTTATCTTGGCTGTCTAACAACGCGACTTCCGTGCCTTCAAGTTCGTGGCCTACGGTGCCAATTTCTTCTTTGCCTGGAATATTAAATGACACAACAGGGGCTGTTTCCGATAAGCCGTAGCCTTCAGTAATGGTGTTACCCGTCACATCTTGCCAAATAGATACCGCAGCTTGTGTAAGAGCCGTACCGCCTGACATGGTGAGATGTAAATTAGAAAAGTCTAATTTGGCAAATTCCGGGTGACGACTAAGGCCAACAAATAACGTATTAATACCCATGAAGGCGGATATTTTATGAGGTTTTAAGGTTTGTATAAAGCCGTCAATATCGCGAGGGTTTGGAATCAGAATAATTTGTGTTCCTTTGGCGAAAAGTGCCATCATTCCTACGGTAAAGGCATAGATATGGTATAGCGGTAATGGGCACACTAACACTTCTTCACCGTCTTTAAAGCCATCGCCAATACGGTCAAGCATTTGAATACAGTTAGCAAGTACGTTTTTGTTACTTAACGCTGCCCCTTTCGATACCCCTGTGGTACCGCCTGTGTACTGCAGCATGGCAAGATCATCTAACTGAATCTCAGGGCGTTCGAATTGCGGAAGACCTTTGCCAATTTCTACCGCTTGGCTAAGGGATACTGTGCCATCTAATGCGGGGGCCGTATTGGGGTCTAAGAGCTCTGTTGCTGATGTGGTAATAACCGTATTGATACTCGTATCATTTTTAATACTAGTAAATTTAGGAAGTAAATCGCGAAGTATGACTAAGGCTTTTGCGCCGCTGTCAGTAAATTGATGCTTCATTTCGCGCTCTGTGTAGAGCGGGTTGGTATTCACTACCACTAAACCTGCGCGTAATGCAGCATAAACGACAATGGGGTTTTGAATTAAATTAGGAAGTTGAATAGCAACTCTGGTTCCAGGGGTAAGCTTAGCTTCGTGAACAAAGTAGCGCGCTAAGGCTGATGACTTGCTATCAATTTCAGCAAAGGTAAGGGTTTGCCCAAGGGCCGTATACGCGGGCCTGTCAGCAAATCGCTGCATTACGCTTTCAATGTAGTCGGCAAGACAGGTCACATTATCAGGGTAAGTTATCATGTTGCTTGTTCCTAGTAGGGCGTAAAAATTCAATCTACGCCATACAGTAGCAAACTTAACTTTTTATTTACATCTGTGTTGGGTTATTTAATTCTATAAGTTTTAGTTATTATTTAAGCGCAAATTTATTACTTAAATAGGTGTAAACACTGCCAGCCGCCACACCAGCCAAACATTGGGCGCACAGCCCTGCGACAGAGCGCGCGCCAGCAATTAGCGTCACGTTTAAGATAGGCTGCATCGCTAGCAACATGATTAAAAAAGATAGGCCGCCGGCAGCGCCAAATAATAACAATCGGGTGCTCACAGTGGTGCGGCGCTCTAAATGTTTCTCGACTCGACGGGTAACCTTATGAGCAATCATAAAAGCTAAAAACAGAGAAAACCCTATGATAAGCCCGTAGGTAGGTAACAGCCCTACTAGGTCCTGGCTTATCATGAACCACCAATCGCTTAGCTGCAATTTAACGTGAATGAGCGAAAGGTTGATTAAAACGGCAATGGAGTGAAATATACTTGCCAGCAAAAAGCCCACGGCCCATGCAGGGATAAAGCTAAATAGAATGTGGCGAATGGCTTTGTTCATAATTTACAACCTAAAGTCTGTCGACCTTATTTATCCGGTTAAGCTAAATAGCGTGAAATAAGTGCCACCATTATGCGCGTATGAATGGGATATGCCATAGTATGCTGATTAAAAGAGGACAATAACAATGAAATCATGGCTCGCGTTAAGCGCTCTGTTATTTAGCACCGCCTTGTTAGCAAGTGAGAGTGAAAGTGTTAAAAACAGCACATTAAATAGTACATTAAACACCACGCAGCCGAGCGTCTTACAAAGTTTGGCTGAGCGCGTAGAAATCAACAAGGTTATTGACGAGCTGTCCTACCCTAAGGCAATAACAACCGTCGTGGATAAAGAAAAATCAACCACGCATATAATAATAACCACCCGAGACGGTGAGCTAATTGTTGTTAACGATGAACGAAAAGTAAGCCGCTTCACTTTGCCCTTAGATAACCTTTATACGAAAGGGCAGGGCGGCGTATTAGATATACTGATCCCTTTTACTTATCCTCAAGATAAAACCGTGCTGCTGAGTTATTCGAAGGGAAGCGATGAAGCCAATCATTTAGCTGTGGTCAAAGCACAGTTATCTCTAACCGCTGGGATCAGTGATGTGCAGCTAGTACTCGACGTTGCTCAATCGAAAGATACACCCGTTCATTACGGTGGAAAACTACTTCAAATTGATAACGTGACCAAAGGAGAAAATGCTAAAGAGCATGCCTTCCTCGTGACTACCGGAGACGGTTTTGATTATCGCGAACAGGCCCAAGTTGTCACTTCCCAGCTTGGAAAAGTGCTTGGCTTTACAATTAATGGCAAGCCGCTGGCCGCGCCGGCCTTTCCAGAGGCGCCTTATGTGTTTACGCTCGGACATAGAAACCCACAAGGTTTAGTGCATGGCGCTGACGGTCAAATCTTCTTACACGAACACGGGCCTGATGGAGGCGACGAACTAAATCTTCTTCAAAAAGGGAATAATTACGGTTGGCCTGTGGTTACTTTAGGAAAAGATTACTCGGGCGCAAGAATCTCGCCCTTTTCGGAGTATGCCGGCATGACCGGACCGCTTGTAGATTGGACGCCCTCTATCGCGCCATCTTCTATGCTTTACTACATAAATTCAAAGCAGCCTCATTTCAGCAATACGCTGCTGGTTACCAGCTTAAAAGCAAAAGCCTTGTTCGCAGTATCGCATGACAAAAATGGTTATACGTCAACGAAGGTCTTTGACGCGCTAAATGAACGATTAAGGGATATTGCAGTAGATAGCGACGGTAATATTCTACTTCTTACAGATGGTGAAAGCGCGAAGGTGTTCAAACTCTCATTCAAAGAAAGCTACACGGCCAAAAACTAACGATTAATTGAAACTTTGTTTCAATATTGATGGTAATTTGTACTGGTAGCACCATAAGTAAAGTGAATGTCTGTCATAAGTGCAACACTATTATTTATCGGTATTGGTTTTACCAATAGAGGGTGGAAGTAGGGTCCATTTAGCTTTTATTTTTCATAAGTTGCTGTAATAGCATGTTTATTTTTGTTTGTTGCAAAGTTTCGGGTTTGCTGCCATTTTTCTCGGCGCGCAAGATAATTACACGCTAGCGAGATGTTTACCTATCTGATTACTTTCAGTCATTACGTAACTGCTAAAAATCGGTTAAAATATCCCTCATTTTTATATGCGTATAGCTAAGACCGACTTAACACTACGCTCAAGTAAAACTAAGACCGAGAGAACTATATGAGTTTGTATTCAGAATATCTGGCAGAGATCGAAACCCGTAAAACGGAACTAGGTCTTAACCCTAAGCCAATCGACAGTGCTGAGTTGCTGTCTGAAATTATTGCTCAAATTAAAGATACAACAAACGAGCACCGCGAAGACTCTCTAAAATTCTTTATCTATAACACCTTGCCGGGTACTACACCTGCTGCCGGTGTTAAAGCACAATTCCTAAAAGAAATTGTACTTGGCGAAGAAAAAGTAGAAGAAATCACCCCTGAGTTTGCACTTGAGCTTCTTTCTCACATGAAAGGTGGTCCATCGGTAGAAGCTTTGCTAGACCTTGCGCTTTCTGACGATGAAGCGGTTGCAAAGCCTGCGGCTGAAGTACTGAAAACGCAGGTTTATTTATACGAAGCTGATACTGAGCGTCTAGAAGCAGCATACAAAGCGGGTAACGCGATTGCTAAAGACGTACTAGAAAGCTACGCGAAAGCTGAATTCTTCACCAAGCTGCCTGACGTACCAGAGAAAATCGAAGTCGTTACCTACATTGCTGCTGAAGGTGATATCTCTACAGACCTTCTATCTCCTGGTAACCAAGCGCACTCTCGTGCAGACCGTGAACTTCACGGCCAGTGCATGATCACGCCAGAAGCGCAGCAAGAAATTGTTGAACTAGGTAAAAAACACCCTAACGCAAAAGTTATGCTTATTGCTGAAAAAGGTACCATGGGTGTAGGTTCTTCTCGTATGTCTGGTGTGAACAACGTTGCACTATGGGCCGGTGAGCCAACAAGCCCTTACATTCCTTTTGTAAACAAAGCGCCTATCGTTGCCGGTACTAACGGTATCGCACCAATTTTCCTGACCACGGTTGACGTAACTGGCGGTATTGGTCTTGACCTTAAAAACTGGGTTAAGAAGACGGATGAAAATGGTGAAATCGTTCGCGATGCAAACGGCGACCCAGTGCTAGAAGAAGCATATTCTGTAGCAACAGGTACGGTACTGACTATCGATACTAAAGCGAAGAAGCTTTTCAATGGTTCAGAAGAACTTGCTGACGTATCTGCGTCATTTACTCCTCAGAAAATGGAGTTCATGAAAGCGGGTGGTTCTTACGCCGTAGTTTTCGGTAAGCAGCTACAATCTTTTGCTGCACGTACACTAGGTGTTGAAGCACCAGCAGTTTACGCGCAATCAAAAGAGGTTTCACACGAAGGCCAAGGCCTTACTGCTGTAGAAAAAATCTTTAACCGCAACGCGGTAGGCGTAAACTCAGACGCACCACTTCACGCGGGTTCTGACGTACGCGTTAAAGTAAATATTGTAGGTTCTCAGGACACTACCGGCCCAATGACGTGCCAAGAGTTAGAGTCAATGGCGGCATCGACTATTTCACCTACTGTTGACGGTGCATATCAGTCAGGTTGTCACACGGCGTCGGTATGGGATAAGAAAGCGCAGGCTAACATTCCTAAGCTAATGTCATTCATGAACAACTTTGGTGTAATCACAGCCCGTGACCCTAAAGGCGTTTACCACGCAATGACTGACGTTATCCACAAAGTGCTTAACGACATCACGGTAGACGACCGCGCTATTATCATTGGTGGTGACTCACACACGCGTATGTCGAAAGGCGTGGCGTTCGGTGCTGATTCAGGTACGGTAGCACTAGCACTTGCGACAGGTGAAGCGGCAATGCCAATTCCAGAGTCTGTGAAAGTGACCTTTAAAGGTAGCATGAAAGAACACATGGACTTCCGTGACGTGGTTCACGCTACTCAAGCGCAAATGCTTAAGCAATTCGCTGGCGAGAACGTGTTCCAAGGTCGCGTAATTGAAGTACAAATCGGTACTCTACTTGCTGACCAAGCGTTTACGTTTACTGACTGGTCTGCAGAAATGAAAGCGAAAGCGTCAATCTGTATCTCTGACAATGAGACTATGGTTGCGTCACTTGAGCTTGCTAAGAGCCGTATCCAAATCATGATCGACAAGGGTATGGATAACGAAGCGAACATGCTTCAAGGTCTAATCGACCTTGCTGACAAGCGTATTGCTGAAATCAAGTCTGGCGAAGTACCAGCGCTTGCACCAGATGACAACGCTAAGTACTACGCAGAAGTGGTTATCGACCTAGATCAAATCGACGAACCAATGATTGCTGACCCAGACGTAAACAACGAAGACGTGTCTAAGCGTTATACCCACGACGTTATCCGTCCAGTTTCTTACTACGATGGTAAGCCAGTAGACCTAGGTTTCGTTGGTTCTTGTATGGTGCACAAAGGCGACATGCAAATCATCGCGCAAATGCTGCGTAACCTAGAGAAGCTTAACGGCTCTGTAGAGTTTAAAGCGCCACTTGTTGTTGCGCCACCTACATACAACATTGTTGACGAACTAAAAGCTGAAGGCGACTGGGAAGTACTTGCGAAATACGCAGGCTTTGAATTCGACGATGCTAAGCCAAAAGAAGCAGCGCGTACTAAGTACGACAATATTCTTTACCTAGAACGCCCTGGATGTAACCTATGTATGGGTAACCAAGAAAAAGCTGAGCCGGGCGATACCGTAATCGCAACGTCTACTCGCTTGTTCCAAGGTCGAGTTGTTGCTGACTCTGATGAGAAAAAAGGTGAGTCACTGCTAGGCTCTACGCCGCTAGTAGTACTTTCAACTGTACTTGGTCGCTTCCCAACCACGGAAGAGTACAAGCAAGCGGTTGAAGGCATTGACCTAACTAAGTTTGCTCCACCATCTGAAGACTTAGCTGTTAAGCCTAAGTTCGAAGCAGACGTAGCAGTTAAGCGCGTATAAGCACTTACCGCTAAACAAAACATTAAAAAGCCCCAACCAAGGTCGGGCTATTGAGTCAACTTGGAGCCGTTTTGTTGAAATAACAAAGCGGCTTTTTTATTGCAAGAAATCTTTTTCTACATTTTTCAATGGTTAGTGAAAGACAGGAATAAAGTTAAATAGTAATAAAAATGTACGATTAGTTAATTTTTTCAATGAGTTGCTGAGGGGTAAAGCGCGTGAAACAATTCGTTTTACTGGTAAGGAGCCTATTTTTATATATCTTAAAACGAAAAAACACTGACCATTATGATCAGTGTTTTCTTTATAGTAAAACTTTTTTGATTAAACTTTATTCTTAAACTTGCGAGAAGCTAATCCCAATAAACTTAGAGTAAAAATAGCTATTGTTGAAGGCTCTGGCACATCTACGGTATTAGCCACCAGAGAAACGCTGTCTAAGCCAAAACCTGCTGGACCAGTAAAAGAGGTTGGTACAATATTTCTAAAACTTAATTTAACTTCTTGGCCTGAATAACTAGATAATAAACTAGTTACATCAAAGTTAAATTGAGTCCAGTTCTGAAAAGCTCCCGAAGAGAATTGTTGTGAACTTACATTTCCAATTAAAGAGTTTATGCCTGTGTAAAAATCTACTGAAAAAGTTCTTGGTATTCCGCCTCCATTCATATCTACAGTTTGAAACCAAGACAGTGAAAAAGAGTCAACCAATGTAGGAAGAAGTATAGATTGTGTTAGTTGTAAAGTACCTGCTGGCCCATCGAAAGTATTATAGGCAGCAAATGTTCCATTTATTGGAGCGACTACAGTTACCCCATTATTGTCTGAGCATCCATGAATACCACTGGAAGATACGCTCCAAACGTTCAAGCCACACCCGCCTGACCCCAAGTTTGTAACCGACCAATCTGTAAAGTTACCTGATTCAAAACCACCATTATCGACAAGCTCAATTAATCCAGCATTAGCAAAACCACTAACAGCTAAAGCAAAGCTTGAAACTAAACCTTTTAAAAATTTGTTTTTCATTTGAGTTTCCTTTTTAATCCCTGTCCATCAAGGTTGGCAGGTATTTAATAAAGCTAAAAATAAATACTACTGGGTACTAAGCAGGAGACATACCAGCTTAGCAACTTATAAAAAAACAATAGCTTAGCGTTACAGGAGAGTTTTAGGCTTGCACTTTTGCAAAATAACCTGACACTAAAATCCGTAAATGTAATTGTTTATTAGATGTTAACCTTGCTTACGATATACCTCATCAATACGCACTTTATCTAAGCTAAAGGACAGCAACTCTTGGGCTGTATAAACCTTATTGGTTAAACCAAGTCGCATGGCGGGTGTGGTAGGTTTTGGCTTGTTGTTACTTTTATAATTCTTGTTAATTGTGCGCTCATTAGTCATGCAATAATTAAAATACACTCGCTTAATTTCAATGAGTTTTACCATCCATTCAGGGTTATAGCCTGCATAGGCATTCCAACGTTTTGAGTTAGTGGCGCTGGTGACTGGTCGCTCTAAAAAGTTGATATGTCTGCGTAAGATTTGAAACCAATTATCAACACCATGAAGTGATGCATTCATTAATGACTTTTCTACTAACTTTGGATTCATATTATTAATATCACCAAGCGGCAGCATCATAGCTAATCGGGATTCTCTGTTGGGATTGATTATCCATTCTGATTTAGCATTACCCACTCTCTTTCTGTTTGATAGCTGCGCTTGCCAAAGTGCGGCTTTTATTTCCTCTTTGGTGATATCTGGATTGTCTTTTGTTAGTTTATTTCGAATTTCTTTGAAACGCTCTAATGATGTGTCATCAAGGTACTGAGCGCTTCCTGATTTGTCAGCAGAGATTTGAAAGGCGTAAAGCTTATGATGAGCTATCCAATCGCAGAAAACGGCTCCTAGGGCCAATTTGATGCCAGAATCGTTATCGGCATACAAGTGAACACGGGTTGCATATTTAAGCTTTTCTTTAAGCAATGTATAGTGAGCTAACACGCTGTAAGTTTGTTGAACCAACAACCCTTTTGGTGGCATCTGTAGCTCAACATTACGTTCAGCTTCTGGCGCTTGCTCGTTAACATCATCGTCACTTAATACGTATTGCGCATAACGTCTGTAATAAGGAAACTTCTCTTGCTCTTTCTTTTCACGGTGCTCTTTATTTATCTCGATGTAGTCACTGGTGAAATCGAAATTAACGTTTGAAACAAAAACAAATCCTGTGTCGTTATCGACCGTTGATGTATTCACAATGGGCGTGGGCTTTGGCATGTTATGGTCGCCCCAGTTACTTAGGTAGAACTGCCTGTCTGAACTAAGATTCAGGGTTTTAGTGGCAACAGCATGGTCGAGCACTTGAGAGTGATAGTGGTCAAAGGCTAAGGCTTGCTCATAAAAGAAATTGATTTTATCGTAAATGACTTTAGCGCCAAGCCCATGCTTATCCATCATGCGATTAATAATGTCTTTGTTCATCAAATCTTTAAAGATTGTAACGTTAATTAAATCTCGGTAATGACGGTTAGCGGGATTTACCTTAATGGCAAATTTACTATCACACTCCTTACAGGTTATAAGTTGTGAGCCTAGTCTTTCTTCTTTAACAACTTGAGTTACTGGCTTGCCACCTTTTTTAAGTGGCTCTTTGATTATATGTTCAACAACGCGGTCAGGTTGAGTTTTACCATCTAATTTATAAAGCTCTGGGTGAGTGTAAATACCTTTATCTCTATTTTTACACCTTGGTTTTTGAATACGAGTCCCTCGTCTGTTTTCAGGTGAATGCGGAATGTAATAATACCGATAACTGCTTGGGATAGCTGGTATCGCTTTATTAGGGCAAGTAGGCTCTATTGGCTCATATACAGTTGATAAACGTGTTACTTCCGCGTCAAAACAACGGTTATGTATCATGGTCGTACTATGCCCACAGAGTTTACAGGTCAGCATGTGCTCAGATTTATCATCACTCCATGTAAGCTTGTATTCATTACCTAAACCTCGCTTTAGTTCACCGTTGGCTTTATACGTTGGGTTTTTAGCGATAACACCAAAGTTTTCACACTCTGGATTTTTACAAAAATTAAGCTGTGTGTAATTTCCCGTTTCTTTGTTTTTATAGGCTCTTGGGATTGAAATGGCTTTAGTTGGTGTATGTTTTTTCTGCTGTGGTGTTGATTTAAGTGGTACTTCGGATTCATCAAGTAATTTAAAAAAGAGTTGGGCGCAAAGGGAGGCATCAAGCAAGGCGCTGTGTTTAGTCCGACTTGAAATATCTATACCATATCTCAGACAAGCTGCATCTTGGCTGATTTTTCTCACAACAAACTTACTCTTGGCAAGCTCCATTACACAAGTCACTTCAACGCAAATATCAGAAACCATAGAAGGATAATTTATACGGTTTAGCTCTGCATTTAGGAACGTTAAATCAAATGGGGCATTAAATATAACAAGGTGGGTATCTTTGATAAATTCGATGAATTGCTCATGGATATCGCTAAAGGTAGGCATATCCACCAATTCTTCATCTAGGATTCTGTGAACTTGAAAAGCCTTCTTAACAGACTTTTTGCCTTCAGGATTAATTTTGAGGTTAAATACATTACCTGTAGGAGTGGCATCTTCATATTCTATGCAGGCTAGGTCGATTACTCGATGACCACCAGTATGAGGGTCCAACCCTGTAGTTTCCGTATCTAAAAAGACATATTTCGTCATCATTACCACTCCTATAGCTAATATTATAGGAGGTTTTACTTAGTTTTAAATAACTCATTGAAAAAACTAACTAATCGTACACTTAATTATGACATTTTTATGCTGACTAGTAATAATCCAGTCAATTAAGTCTTGATTTACGGGGCTTTAAAAATAAAAAGAGCCACTATCCTAAAATAGTAGCTCCAAGTTGACTCAATAGCCCGAACCAAGGTTGGGGCTTTTTTATCTCTGACCCCATTTATTATTTACTGAGGCTCGGATGTTACGATCTCGTCAAGTATGCCAAGTAGTAGTTTTGTGCCGGTGCCAGAGGCAATTGCGTCAAATACATTTTCAACATTTTTACCGTGTTGCCCACCCGCTAGGTCGCTAATTGAGCGGATAATTAACCAATCCACGTCATTAACAAAGCTCACCTGTGCAACGGTTGCTGATTCCATTTCTGCTACATCGGCAGTGTAAACATCGCGAAGCCATTCGCGGTATTTTGCGTTATCGACAAATACCGAACCTGTCACCCCGTTGCCGCCAATATCCACCAGTATTTCTTTACCCGATGGCATAGTAATAGGCGGGATTTTTTTCAAAGCACGCTGTGCCATCGCCAATAGCGCTTTGTCTGCCGTAAAATAGGGCATTCTTTTGCGGGTGTCCCAACCTTCTTTAACTACAGCAACCTCGGTAGGGTGAATAAACCCAATGTTTTTATAGTCAGGCGAGTGCTTATCAGTCTCCCGTCGCGCTTTGTAATATTCGAGCTGCTTAGCGTAATAGTCCGGTAGCTCGTAGGCGTTAGCGTCACCTTTCTTCGGGTTGATATAGACAGATTCATCGTGGAAGTACCAACGTTCAGGTACTGCGATATCGCCCGGCGTGTATTTCGGGTTTATGGCCCCTGCAATCCCCATCATTACCAGTTTATCAATAGGAAAATAATCCAGTGCCATCTGTACGGTCATTGCTGCGTTGGTAATGCTGACGCCCGTGCTAAATACAACAATGGGCTCACCTTTATACGTGCCTAACTGATACTTAACCCCTTTAATATAAACCGTTTGCGAAATTTGAGCGTCGTCCATGGTTGCAAACGCGGCGTCAATCGCTTCAATTTCTGGCTCGTAAGCAGCAACCACGGCTGTCCATTTGTTTGTCACATTGGAAAAATCTTTAGGGCCGTACTGGCTGGTATCGTCATTTGCTAAAGATGACAGCGATATACACACGAAAAAAACAAAACTACTTAAGCGCATAGTGACCTTATTTAATTTATTATTTGCACCAATAAGGTGCGGTTGATGAGCGAGTACTGCACGTTATTGCGATAAATAGCTATTAGCACAGCCTCAGATAGACACTAGGGCAAAGTTCGAGCCAACAAGGTCGCTAAATGTTAGCAACTTTATTAGGGCGATGATAGCGATTGATGAAGGTGAGAACTCATGGCAACGCTCTTCGTTTATTGCTTAAAATTTGCATACCAAGTAATGTTAAGTAAACGCCCACCTGAATAGCTAAATGATTCAGAAAAAGCAGCCTACTTAAGCATTTAGCATAGCTTTTGATAAGGTGCTCTCGACACCGCAGCACGAGGGTCACCAAGTTTATCTAAATAGACAAAAGCGCTTGCAATCTTTACTAAAGGAATAAGTTACCTTGAAACACAAAAGCAAATTTAAACATTTAAACTGGGCTAGCACTGCAGTTGTCATGGTTGGAATTACCGTGGGAGCAAGCGGGTGTACTACCGTCACGACAGGCCAAACCGATCACTGTATTGAGCAAGCTAATAACGCAGATGTCCACGGCGTGAATACGGCCGATGAACAACTCAATGCCTGCTTAGAAACTTACCAACTGCGACGCAATAAAGAACGAACGGTAGGTGAAGCCTTTGCTGAAGACGTGCTTATCTCTGTTATTAATATTATTACTGACTAGAGCCGTTTCAATTAAACGAAAAACCATCTTACGTACAGTTAAAAAAACCAAGAAGGCAGAGTAAGTTACTCTGCCTTCTCTGTTTTAACGTCTCTATTTTGAAGCGTTGAAGCGGGTAACTTTTAACAAACCATGGTGAATTTAGTGCAATTTTTTCTAACAGTATTTTGTCTTCTTTTAATCACTGCTGTTACCCACGTTAATGCAGAGGATAAGCACGATATTGTCGATGGTTTACAGCTTGCCAAGCAATATGGCCACAGCCGACAAGATATAAATATCGCCGAGTATTGGGTGAGCGAAAAACTAGACGGCATTCGGGCACGATGGGACGGCACTGAACTGAGAACCCGCAATAACAACAAAATAGACGCTCCGGCATGGTTTACTGCCAATTGGCCTAAAGCAACCATTGATGGTGAGCTCTGGATTGCGAGAGGGCAGTTTGAACGTACGGCTTCCATTGTGCTTTCAAAGTTAACGAGCGTTGCGCCTCAATCTGTAGCCGGATCTTTACCTCGTACTGAATCTACAGTCGATGCCATGACCGCTACACATTCCCTACCAAGCAAACGCTGGGCTAAGGTTAGGTTTATGGCGTTCGACATGCCTGTAGCGGGCCAGTCCTTTGACAGTCGACTCAACATGCTGAACAACCTTAAAGAAGCTACGCCCAATCCTACGTTTGCCGTTGTTTCCCAATTTACCCTTTCTTCTGTTAATGCGCTTGAAGAAAAGCTTGAACAAGTAACATTAAGCGGCGGGGAAGGGTTAATGCTTCACCACAAAAAGGCGTTTTACCATTCAGGGCGCAGTGACAAACTAATTAAGGTAAAGCAGTTTGAAGATGCTGAAGCGAAAGTACTGGCGCACTTTGCCGGGAAAGGAAAATTTAAAGGCATGATGGGCTCGCTGCTTGTAGAAACGCCCGCCGGCGTTCAGTTCAAATTAGGAACGGGCTTTTCTGAAAAAGAGCGTCGAGCGCCGCCCGCTGTTGGCAGCTGGGTGACCTTTAAGTTTTACGGTGTAACGAAAAACGGGAAACCGAGGTTTGCGAGCTTTCTTCGTGTAAGGCCGCCCTCTGATTTACCCAAGTAATAGCTTGCCTAAATGTTCCAATAGACCTAACGAATCGTGTTAAAAAGGCTGTTTTCTACGGTTTACGTTTTTCACTGCTCTTAAGAGGGTTATCTAAAGGCTACCCCTTGTCTTTACCTCATAAAGCCTTATACCTTATTCATATGTCAATTGTTAACGTTGATTTCAAGGCTTTTCTTTAATCGATTTTAGCGTTTAAAAGTAACGCTATGAATAGTGATTATAAGTGAATAAAAAGGGCTTAAAATTTAAAAATCTAGCCCTTGAAGTTATACTGATGATGATTTATTAAACACTCCTTGCGTCAAGTGCGTACAAGACCGTTTACTCCCATTGCGCAAGCTAACTTAGAGGAAGAGACTGTGTTACAAGACTATCGCAAACACGTTGAAGAACGTGCACAACAAGGCATTCCCCCAAAAGCGCTTAATGCCGAACAGGTTGCTAGCCTCGTCGATTTATTAAAAAATCCGCCAGAGGGTGAAGGCGAATTCTTACTAGAACTACTTTCAGAACGTGTGCCGCCTGGCGTCGATGAAGCGGCCTACGTTAAAGCCGGTTTTTTAAGTGCCATCGCAAAAGGCGAAGACAGCTGCGAGCTCATCTCTAAGGAAAAGGCAGTAACCCTATTGGGAAACATGCACGGCGGTTACAACATTGCCACGCTGGTAGAACTGCTTGATGACGAGAGTCTAGCGCCGTTGGCTGCCAAAGAGCTTAAACACACGCTGTTAATGTTCGATGCTTATCACGATGTGGAAGAGAAACACAAAGCGGGTAACGAGTACGCTACTGACATTATCAAGTCTTGGGCCGAAGGTGAGTGGTTTACTTCGCGCAAACTCATGGATGACAAAATTACCTACTCAGTATTTAAAGTAACCGGCGAAACCAATACTGATGATTTATCTCCAGCGCCCGACGCATGGTCTCGCCCTGATATTCCTCTGCACGCCCTTGCGGCTTACAAAATGCCTCGCGAAGGATTGGAGCCCGAAGAACCAGGCGTTAAAGGCCCAATGACACAAATAGAAGAAGTCAAAAGTAAAGGATATCCGGTTGCTTTTGTGGGTGATGTTGTCGGTACCGGATCGTCACGTAAGTCGGCGACGAACTCAGTGTTATGGTTCTTTGGCGAAGATTTACCGGGCGTGCCGAATAAACGTGGCGGTGGTGTATGTATCGGCTCAAAAGTTGCGCCTATTTTCTTTAACACCATGGAAGATGCTGGCGCACTGGTTTTCGAAGCCGATGTGGAAAAAATGAATATGGGGGATGTGATAGATATCTACCCATTTGAAGGCAAAATTACCAACCACGAAACCGGTGAGCTTCTCGCAGAATATAGCTACAAGTCGAAAGTGATTTTAGATGAAGTTCGTGCGGGGGGACGCATTAACCTGATTATTGGGCGCGGTCTTACAGAGAAAGCGCGAGAGACGTTAGGTTTAGGTCCAACAGATCTTTTCCGCACGCCTGAACAACCAAAAGACAGCGGAGCGGGTTTCTCGTTAGCGCAGAAAATGGTGGGCAAGGCTTGTGGTGTTGAAGGCATTCGCCCGGGCACTTACTGCGAGCCTAAAATGACAACTGTGGGCTCGCAAGATACCACAGGGCCTATGACCCGCGATGAGCTCAAAGACTTAGCTTGTCTTGGTTTTACTGCCGATTTAACCATGCAGTCATTCTGTCACACAGCGGCTTATCCTAAGCCGGTGGATATTGAAACCCAGCACACATTGCCTGATTTTATTATGAATCGCGGTGGGGTATCGCTTCGCCCCGGCGATGGCATTATTCACAGCTGGTTAAATCGCATGTTGTTGCCTGACACAGTAGGAACAGGCGGCGACTCCCATACCCGTTTTCCATTAGGTATTTCGTTCCCAGCGGGCTCAGGGCTGGTGGCGTTTGCTGCGGCCACGGGCGTGATGCCTCTTGATATGCCTGAATCTATTCTTGTGCGCTTTAAAGGGGAAATGCAGCCGGGCATTACCTTAAGAGACCTTGTACACGCTATTCCTTTGTACGGTATTAAACAAGGGCTATTAACGGTAGAGAAAAAAGGCAAAATAAACGCCTTTTCTGGCCGTATTCTAGAAATTGAAGGGTTAGAAAACCTGACGGTAGAGCAGGCGTTTGAGTTATCCGATGCATCGGCAGAGCGTTCAGCGGCAGGTTGTACCATCAACCTTTCTGAAGAATCGATTGCCGAGTACCTGCGTTCAAATATCACTATGCTTCGCTGGATGATTAACGAAGGTTACGGCGATCCGCGCACATTAGAGCGCCGCGCTCAGAAAATGGAAGAGTGGCTCGCAAATCCAGAACTAATGCGCGCCGATGCCGACGCGGAATATGCTGAGGTTATCGAAATCGACCTTAATGATATTAAAGAGCCCATTGTGTGCTGCCCGAATGATCCAGACGACGCGAAAACCTTGTCTGAGGTGGCGGGTGATAAGGTGGATGAGGTCTTTATTGGTTCATGCATGACAAACATTGGTCACTTCCGCGCTGCCGGTAAATTGCTTGAGCAGTTTAATAAAACCTTGCCAACTCGTTTGTGGATGTCGCCACCAACGAAGATGGATAAAGCCCAGTTGATGGAAGAGGGGTATTACAATATTTATGGTCGTGTTGGTGTGCGCACCGAAATGCCTGGATGTTCTTTGTGTATGGGGAACCAAGCCCGTGTAGACGCTGGCGCTACCGTACTTTCAACCTCTACCCGTAACTTCCCGAATCGCTTGGGTGATGGCGCAAACGTGTACCTGACCTCCGCTGAACTTGCTGCAGTAGGAGCAATTGTGGGGCGCATTCCAAGTGCCGAAGAGTACATGGAGTACGCCAGCAAGATTAACGCTATGTCGGGTGAAGTATTCCGCTACTTAAACTTCGACAAAATGCCAAGCTTTAAGAAGGCAGAAGAAGAGGCAAAAGCGCGCATTATTCCGACATTGAATGTTGCTTAAAATAGTGTATAAACTACAAAGCCGGTTCCCCTTGAGGTGACCGGCTTTTTTTATGGCGAAAAGGAATGTCTAATGGGAAAATCTTTCTTTATTGTTGCTGCACTTGTATTAACCTTAGGGTGTGCAAAAGCGCAGGTTGACCCTGCATCGTCGCTCGATTCGGTGAACTTCGATTCCATATCACTTGAAATTGGCGATAAGCACTATGAAGTTGAGTATGCCAAAACCTTTGAGCAACGCGCTCAGGGCTTGATGTTTCGCAAAGCCCTTTGTGAAGATTGCGGTATGTTTTTTAAGTTTTCCAGCCCCAAATTTGCGGGGATGTGGATGAAAAATACTTTTGTTCCGCTAGACGTAGCATTTATCGACAGAAATGGCGTAATAACGGATATAAAACCTCTCACTCCCCATAGCTTGGAGTCGGTCGGATCATCGAAAGAGGTACTTTACGCATTGGAAATGAACCAAGGGTGGTTTGCCGAGAATAACATTAAAGTAGGCGACCAAGTAACGATTGATTGACCGCGCAAAACGCGCGGTTTCGCTAGCTGTAGGCTAGTTTTATTCTGGAGTTTAATATAGTGACAAATGCCTTATCGATAGCCAAGTTCGGTGGAACTAGCGTAGCGAATTACGAAGTAATGCAAAACTGCGCCCGAATTGTTGCCGGTAATGACAAAACGCGCATTGTGGTAGTGAGTGCCTCAGCAGGGGTAACTAACCACCTGGTGAGTCTAGCGCACACGCCGATGACGCAACAGCAAATTGAAGAAACCTGCCAAGCCATTGTCGACATCGAGCACGCTATTCTTAACAAGCTTGACGACAAAGCGGACGTTGAACCTAAGCTCAACGATTTACTTGAAGAGATGCGAAGCTTAGCGTTTCACGAAGAAATTCTTCATAGGGACGACTTAAAAGATCAGCTGCTTTCTATGGGCGAGCGTATGTCCTCGCTTATGTTCTCATCAGTGCTTGCTGAGCAGGGCGTGAAGACCATGAACTTCGACGTTCGCAAGGTACTTCGTACGGATAGCGAGTTCGGTGAAGGCGCACCGCAAATCGAAGAAATTGAAAAACTAGCGAAGCAACTGCTCGCGCCTGAAATCAAAGAGGCCATTGTGGTAACCCAAGGCTTTGTTGGCGCAGATGAAGAAGGTCGTACTACAACACTTGGTCGTGGTGGGTCTGATTTTACGGCAGCGCTACTTGCTGAAGCCCTTGATGCCGAGGCGTGCGAGATTTGGACCGACGTAACCGGGGTATACACAACCGACCCGCGGATTACACCAGCAGCACACCCTCTGCCTGAACTGAGCTTTGAAGAAGCGGCAGAAATGGCAACCTTTGGTGCAAAGGTACTGCACCCTGCCACCATGGAGCCAGCGCTTCGCAAAGACATTAAAGTGTTCGTAGGGTCAAGCAAAGAGCCTGAAAAGGGCGGTACGTGGATTGTACGCAATTGTGAGCACGAGCCACCATATCGCGCTATCACCCGCCGTAAAGAGCAGGTAATGGTAACGGTTAAAACACCTAAGATGATGTACGCTCAGGGCTTTCTACAGCAGGTATTTGCGATTATCGCTAAACACAAACTGAGCGTTGACTTGGTAACCACGTCAGAAATCTCGGTATCGTTTACCCTAGATAACCCAGCAAACTCGGTAGCCCAGCGCCTGAATAAAGAGACCATTGCTGAACTTGAAACTATCTGTGATGTAAAGGTAGAGAAAGGGTACGATTTAGTAACCGTTGTGGGTAACAACATGCAAACGGCTATTGGCGTTTCAAGCAAGATTCTATCTGCGGTATCAGATTTTAACCTGCGTATGATTTGCTTTGGTGCAAACCCGCATAACTTGTCGTTCTTAGTAAACGAGACAGACAGTGATGACGTGGTTCGCAAGCTTCACAGCGCATTGTTTGAGTAAGCAAGTGTAAGATAAAAAAACGGCCGATATGATATCGGCCGTTTTTGTTTGTATTACGCGTAAATTATTACACTTTAAACTGTCTGATAGACTGTTGAAGTTCGTCTGCCAGACGCGCTACTTCATGGCTAGATTCAGACGTTTGCTGTGCACCTGCTGTGGTTTCTTCTGCAATACCCACAATGGTTTCAAGCTTTTCACTGATTTCTTGCGAGACCGTGTTCTGTTCGCGGGCAGACTGCTCAATTTGCGAGCTTACATCATGCGCTTTGTGAACCGCGTCTGTAATAATATCTAACGCCTGCGTTGCTTTCTCTGTTTGCTCAACACATGCCGCTGTTTGGTCTTTGCCTTGGTCCATAACCGCTACCGCTTTTTCGGCGCCCGCTTGAAGCACCTCAATCATGGCATTGATTTCTTGTGTCGACTCTTGGGTTCGGCTAGCAAGGGTTCTTACTTCATCAGCAACTACCGCGAAACCTCGACCTTGTTCACCGGCACGGGCAGCTTCGATAGCTGCGTTTAAGGCTAGCAAGTTAGTTTGATCGGCAACACCGCGGATAACGTCCAGAATACCGCCAATACTAGCGCTGTCTTGATGCAGCTTGTTGATAACGTCGGCCGCTTCTTGCACGTCGCGAGACAGAATTTCGATGGTGTTCTTATTCTCTAACGAAATTTGACGCACGTTTTCGGCTTCAGCATCAGCGTGGCGAATTTGGCTAAGCGTATCTTCAGCATTTTGCACGACCAGCTGAGACGTAGAGTGCATTTCTGTTGTTGCTGTCGCTACTTGGCCAATCTGAGACTTCTGATCCTGAATTGAATGAGTAGTTTGCGCGGTGACTGCCGACGTCTGCTCTGACGCCGCAGCTAACTGCTCAGCGCGAATATTGATGCCGGTAATCAGCTCTTTAAGGCTGTCTATTAAAGTATTACAGTTTCGAGCTAACAGACCGAATTCGTCTTGTGCTGAATCATCAAGACGATGAGTTAGGTCACCCGATGAGGCAACAGTGAGTAACTCATTTACACGATAAAGTGGGCGTGTAATAGCGCGTACTGTCACGTAACCTATGAACGCAGCAACCGCGATAGAAATGATCACAACAACGATAACAAACGTGTTGCCCGTTGCAATGGCACTGTTTACTTGGCTTTCTACGTGTGACGCTTTTTTGTCCGCCAACGTTAGCAAGTTTTCAAGTGCAACCACACCTTGCGTAATGTTTTGATCAGATGCGTTTAGCGCTTTCTCTGCATCATTTCTACGCTCTAAGCGGTCCACGTGGAGTTGGACTACGCCATCGTTTGCTTTTATTGCATTTATTGCGTCGTTTACAAGGTCATTAATATCATCCAGCGTACCTGAGTCGTCACGACCGCCAGCAGCTTGCATCATGTCGCTTAACTGGGTAACGACTTTCTCAACAACAAGGTCTACTTCGTTACCTAGCGTCTGTGAACGCACTAACGTCTGGGTTTTAATGTACTCGTAAGATACGGTGAGTAAAGACAGCAGTGACGTTTCAAGTTGACCGCCTATCTCAGCTGCACGTCTAAGGTTTGAATCTTGTTGAACGCTATCTAAATCTGAAAAGTCCAGAAGGTAGGTTGAAGCATCATCGGCGTTATCTTCCGCATCACCTAGTCTATCTTCAATACTGTTGCGTAAATCAAGATACATTTGGTGGTTTTTATACATAGCTTCAACGTTGTTAATATACGTTTCGTATGACTCACGCACACTGTTGAGTGTGCTTTTTAACTCTGGCTCGTTGTTAACAGCCTGCGCTAACTTTTTATACTCGCTTTCAAACGTATCTTTTGCAGAGTTAAAAGACGCTCGTTTGTCCTTTAATTCACTGACGTTTTCTTCGATATAGCTTTCAAAAGTTAGCCGCCCCATGTTGAGGAAGCTGGCTTTTAATGCGTTGCTGCCCGCTACCGTAGGTAGAGCAACGTCATTAACTTCTTCTGTAGCAGAGCCTATTGAGTTGAGGTTATAAAGTGAAACAACACTAATGACGATTAGAAGTGCGCTAATCGCGACAAATCCCCCGATTACGCGTGTGGCTACCGTTATTTTCATCGGAACTCCTGGATGAGTGTTTTTATTTTTATCCCTAACGATATTACCCGTCTCAGTTAACAAAATATAGCGCTTAAGCGCAAGACTTTGCCCTCAACGAGAGAAGGTAATGAAACATCATCGTTACTAACTTACGTAAGTGTATCGGCTACAATAACTTAATGTTTATTTTATTTAGCAACTTGGTATAGAAATAGTAGCGTGATTATAGGTGGTAATACCAGTTTGCGCTTCAAATAAGGTGGGCAAGGTAGGCAGACTTGCTCGTAAAGCCTGCATTTTTGTCTTTAAGCTTTTACGGTTACCAGCGTATCACTGCTAATGTTAAGCATGGTCATACTTTGCCCCCACACGTAGCCCGTATCTAAGCCAATAAACTGAGCGCTATTAGTTTGGCCTGAAAGAGCCGCCCAGTGGCCAAATACAACGCGCTGATTGGCAAGTAGCTGTTCATTCTTTCGTTCGAACCACGGCATAATTGTGCTACTTGTACTGTGCGACACTGCGCTAGGGTGAGATTTATTGTCGAAATCGAGCGTTCCATCACTGTAAACAAAGCGCATTCGCGTGCAGGCATTAACAATAAAGCGCAGCCGCGCTTCGCCGGTCCATTTTTCAGACCAGTTATCGGGGCTATTTCCATACATGCTGCTTAGAAAATTAGCATAATTATCTGACTTCAAAATGGTACTGACTTCGTCGCTTAACGACACGGCCTTATCAATTGACCATTTAGGATAAAGCCCAGCATGGACCATAATAGAGCGCTTATCTATTTTCATGGCTAAGGGGAATTGTCTAAGCCAGTCAATCATTTCCGGCAAATCAGACGCGCTTAATAAGTCGTCTAACTTGTCTGATTTCTTAGGCTTGCGAATGCCGTTGACTACGGCGAGTAGGTGGAGATCATGATTACCTAAAACGCTATTAAAGTTATCTCCAAGCGATTTTAGAAAACGAAGGGTGCTTAAAGAGTCTTCACCACGAGCGACAAGGTCGCCCACGGCAAGCAACGTATCGTTTTCTTCATCAAATTGTACTTTATCTAAAGCGCGTCGAAGACCGTCATAGCAGCCTTGAATATCGCCAATGACGTAGGTGTTACCTTGTGACATAGAAACCTTAATGAAGAATGCTTGGAATGGCTAATCGAAATACATTGATAGGAACTCGAAAGCGTTCTTTGCTCTCTAGCTCCATCTCATAATAGCCTTCCATATTCCCCACAGGTGTGTCAATAACCGCACCACTGGTATATTCAAACTGTTCACCGGCTTTTAAGATAGGTTGTTTCCCTACTACCCCAGCACCTTCTACTTCAGAGGTTTTACCGTTGGCATCGGTGATCTTCCAATAGCGGTTGATCAGCTGAACGGTATGATTGCTCTTGTTTTCAATAGTAATGTGATAGGCAAAAGCAAACTGCTTTGAATCTGAAGGAAGGTGGTCTGGAAGGTGGCGGGTTTTCACCCGCACCTTTATATCAAGTACATCCATAGATGGCTATTGCTCTTGTTGACTCTCTTTTGCAGACACTGCGTTGGCAATGGTGGCAAAATCATTGAGAGATAGCACTTCAGCGCGACAGGTAGGGTCAATACCTAGCTCACGAATTTCTTCCTCGCTTAAGCTGTCCTTAAGTGAGTTACGAATGGTTTTACGGCGCTGATTAAAAGCCTGTGCACAAACCCGCTCTAGCGTACTAACAGACACAACGTCAACCGGTGGCGACTGATGCGGGACAAGTTTCACTACCGCTGAATCTACCTTCGGCGGCGGCTTAAACGCACCGGGTGGAACATTCAATACGGGGATCACATGGCAGTAGTACTGCGCCATTACCGAAAGTCTACCGTAGTTCTTTGAACCGGGACCTGCTGCTAAGCGGTTAACCACTTCTTTTTGCAGCATAAAATGCATATCTTCAATGCAATGAGCATGATCAAAAAGGTGGAACATTAACGGCGTTGAAATGTTGTAAGGCAAGTTACCAAAAACACGCAGCTTTTTATCTTTGAGCAGCATCTCTTTAGACAGCGCGCCAAAGTCCATGGTCATTGCATCTTGCTCTATAACAGTCAGCTTTTCACCATTAAACGGATGATGGCGCAAACGTTTGGCAAGATCTCGATCTAGTTCTATAACCGTTAATGCGTCGACTTCTTCGCAAACGGGGTCTGTTAACGCGCCTAAACCCGGCCCTATTTCCACCAAGTTCTGTTCGTTTTTAGGGGCGATGGCCGCAACAATTTTACCTATCACGTAGTCGTCGTGAAGGAAATTCTGACCGAATCGCTTCCTGGCCGTATGGCCTAAATGTGTTTTACTCATTGTTGATGATGTGCAAGCTCAATGGCTTTTTCCAATGCTTTTCTGAAACTACCGGCGTCGGCTTCTCCGGTACCGGCTAAATCTAATGCAGTACCGTGATCAACTGAAGTACGAACAAAAGGTAACCCTAATGTGATATTCACTGACGCCCCAAAACCTTTGTATTTTAGCACGGGAAGGCCTTGATCGTGATACATAGCAAGCACCACGTCGGCATTTTCAAGGTATTTAGGTTGAAAAATAGTATCTGCAGGTAGAGGACCCGTAATATTTAGCCCCTCTTCCCTCAATTCATTTAGCGCAGGAATAATAGTATGGATTTCTTCAGTACCAATATGACCGTCTTCACCGGCGTGAGGGTTCAAACCACACACATAAATATGAGGCTCTTTAATACCAAACTTCAGTTTCAGGTCGGTATTGATAATATGGATAACTTTGTAAAGTCGCTCGCGGGTTATGGCTTTTGCTACATATTCAAGAGGGATATGGGTTGTAGCAAGCGCTACATTAAGCCCTTCAGTGGAAAGTAGCATCACCACGTCAATGGTATTAGATTGATACGCAAAGAACTCGGTATGACCGCTAAACGACACGCCAGCTTTATTAATAATGCCTTTGTGAACCGGGCCGGTAACAACGGCGTCGAAGTCGCCATTAATATTTGCCTGACAAGCCTGGCGCAGCGTTTCTACTACATACAAGCCATTTTCACTATCAAGCTCACCCGCAGTCACTTTCACTGATTTATCTATTTGCTTTATAAACAACGAACCCGCAGCTTGTACCTGCGGGTTATTTTCATCGTAATCGATAAGTGTAAGAGGAAGGCCTAACGTGGCGGCTCGGTCTTTGAGCATGTCACCGTCGGCGAACACGACAAGCTGAGCTTGCCATGCTTCTTGGGCCAGTTTGATGATTAAATCTGGCCCGATACCTGCCGGCTCTCCCGGTGTAATTGCTATTTTAATTGGTTTACTCATGAATAACTTATTGTTATGAATCGATAACTTCTACGTAAGCGGCATCGCGCATTTCACGTAACCAGTTCTCGGTTTCTTCTGAAAATTTTCTATTGAAGATTAGCTGGTACGCTTTGTCTTCTTTTCGCTTATCTGTGGCGTCATCCATGCGGCGGTCGATAAGCTGTATTAAGTGCCAGCCGTGAACTGTGCGCACAGGGTCGCTGTACTCGCCAGGCTCAAGCTGCGATAACGCTTCTTTAAACTCAGGTACATAATTGCCTGGGTCAGACCAACCTAATTCGCCACCGCGAAGGGCTGAGCCTGGATCTTCTGAATGCTCTTTAGCTAGGTCGGCAAATTCCGCTTCACCGTTTTTCAATTCTTCTTTGAAGCGCGTTAACATGGCTTTTGCTTTGTCTTCGCTAAGAATAATTGATGGCTTAACAAGGATATGGCGTGAATTTACTTCCTCCACAGTGACTTTTTCAATACCGCGTGTATCGAGCACTTTCAAAATGTGAAAGCCAGCACCGCTTCGAATAGGGCCCACAAGCGCATCTTTATCTTTGTTTTGGATAGCTTCGGCAAATAGTGTTGGCATGGCATTGATATTAAGCCATCCCATATCACCGCCTTCTAGCGCCTCGTTACCTGATGATGACGCAATGGCAATTTTTGCGAAATCAGAGCCTGATTCTAATAACGCGATTACTTTGTCAGCACGCTCACGCGCTGCTTGAATGTCTTCGTCTGTCGGTTCAGGTGGGAAACCGATAAGGATATGGCCCAAGCGATATTCTGCTTGCTGCGCGCCCTGCTGCTCGATAAGGTCAACAAGGGTTTCAATTTCCTGAGGCGTAATATAAACGCGGCGGCGCACGTTAGCGCGGCGCACTTCACCCATAATGATTTCTTCACGAATATCTTCGCGGTAATCATCGTAAGCAATCCCTTCTGCGGCTAATTGGGCACGAAGCTGCTCAACGGTGGCGTTTTGGTTAGAAGCGATGTTGCCAATGGTTTGTTCTAACTGAGGGTCGCTAATACGAATACCCATGCGTTCAGCCATTTGTAGCTGCAGGCTTTTGGTAATTAAACGCTCGATTGCTTGTGTACGAAGCGCACGATCAGAGGGCAGCTGTTGATCATTCGCTGCAGCGTTTCGTTTAACTTCTTGTACAAGGGCATCAATTTCGCTTTCAAGCACTACGCCTTGGTCGACAATTACAGCAACGCGGTCAAGCACAACTTCTTGCGCAATACTGTTAAACGAGAGTAGGGCACCTAACATCAATGCACGGATAATGAACTTCATACACACTCTTTTATTATTGGTTAATTGCACTTAAGCGCTCATAAACGCTTAACTGCGGGTTAATTTAAACTATAAGGCTGACGATAGCCAAACATACCGTCTTGAAGCATGCTTCTTTGGGTTCCCGACGAACCTATTCCTTTAAAGATAAATTGCAGCGAAATACCGGAATCGAAGTCGTCCGTCGTTTGTTGGCCGCTATCGTTGTAGCGGTTGTTCAAACTGCGCTGCGCTACTAGTCGCACGGCCCAACAGCATGATTCGTATTGAATACCTGCGTAAGTCTCTACACTTCTGTTGCGCTCTAGATCGCGATAAGTACGACCTACCCACTGCCAATTTTCAGAAATAGGCCAGCTAGCAGAAATACCAATTTGGTCTATGGTTTCGCCACTGAGATCGCGAACATAGCGATGACTTAATTGAATAAAGCGCGAATCGTCTTTGCGGTATTCAATACCCACACTGCTTAAGTCAACTTTGTCTGTGTCAGTGGTCACTTGCACATCAGAATGGAAAAACCAGTTATTGTTAAAGCGCCAGTCTACTTCAGCCGCTAAGGCGGAGCGATCTTGATTTTTGGTCGCTGCAACGACTTCGTTATCTTCAAGGTAGAATATCTGACCCACGCTAAGAACAAATTGTTCCCGATTGTTTTTATCTAACATGCGCGTGGTTGCACCAAGGGTAATTTGGTTGTTGTCGCTAATTCTATCAAGGCCAGTAAACTCCTGACCTCGAAACAGCCCCTCAACGTCGGTTAAAAGGGGCGTAGAATCGTAAAAACCAATCGCCGTTTGGTCTTCATATGACGTATATAAATACTGAACTTTCGGCTCTAAGGTCATGGACATGTCGTCACTAAACCAAGAGGTATCTCGTTCAAAGTACAGGGCACCATAAAGGCGAGCCTGACCAAGGGTTCGTTCTACGTCTTCTTTTAGGTCCGTTCCTTCCACATTATCTTGTTGGTAGACCGTTTGAAATAAGGTGGTTTCGGCAACAAATTCGCCCCATGCTGCTCTTAGCGGCATGGCAAGTGTTGGCGCTACGTGAAAACGGGTGGCGGTGGGGGCCGTGTCTAGCGTATTGTCGAAATGGGCGACTTCAGAGTCGAGGTTGAATTCAAAGTATTCGCCCAAGGGCTTTGTGTAATTAACTTTGATTTCAGGAACGGCGCGATAGCTATCAGCGGTGTCGCCAAGTACTTCAAAATCTTTTATGTGCATATTTACCGATAGATTGGGCGAGTAATAACTCAGGCCCACACTACGGTAAAGATGTGTATCGGCGCGACTGTAATAGTCTGAGCCTAAATCGACAAGGTAGTTGTCATCGCTCAAACCGTTAAAATCTACATTTAAGAGCCAGTTATCGGCTATCAGGCCCTGATGCTCAAAACGATAAAAGTAGCGGTCTGGGTTACCTGTAATGTCAGAGTCGCTAGGCAAGTATTCTACGTATGCTTTACCCTGACTGCGGGCTGTTAAATAACGAAACTCAGTATTTAGCTGAAGGCCGCGAAGACTCATCAGGCGAGGCGAGATAGTCATGTCGTAGTTAGGTGCAATATTCCAATAAAAAGGCTGGGTATAGTCGACGCCCGTTCTACTTGAACTCGTAAGCTCGGGAAACAGTAGGCCAGTTTGACGTTCATTACTGACAGGAAAGGCAAAATAGGGCAGATAGAAAACGGGCACATCGGCAATGTAGAAACGAGTGTGCTTGGCTTGTCCCCACACCGTTCCTTTTTCCAGGCTTATTTCACTCGCGCGAATAAGCCAGTCTTCATCCCCTTCGGGGCATGTTGTGAAGCTTACTTCTTTTAGTACTATGCCGGTATCGGTATCTAACACAATATCTTTTGCTGAACCTTGTCCAACAAAGCCCGTTAACTGGTAACGGGTGTTTTGCATTTCTAAACGCTCTTCTTCAGAGCGCAGCGTTACCACATCACTTTCTACTTTTAGCTGCGCATCTTGATAAGTAACGTCGCCTTTCGCTATCAAGTCGCGACCGCTTCCGTTGACTTGCGCCTGAGAAGCGCTGATAACCGCAGTGTCTGAGGTGATATCTACATTGCCGGAAAACAGCGCTACGGTATCTTGGATAATCTCAGTACGGTTGGCTTCAACCTTCACGTGGCCTTTAGGCATTAACGCTTGGCTGCTGAAGGTAACAGGCTCGACTGAGCAAAATGCTAGAGGCACTGCACCTGAGTCTGATTTAGAATTTGAAGCTGTCGTTTCCTGTGCAAACGCGACTGTAGGCAAAAGAGTCGCGGAAACAAGCATGGCGCAGGTCTTTTTCATGCGTTAATGGGTGGCCTGTTTTGTTGTATGTTGCTTATAAACCCAAATAAGACGGCACGCGTCTCGGTTAGTTCGACATAACGTTTAAAAAAACCAGTGATAGTGCCCTTTATCCACTTATGTTTTAGCAGGTAGGGATGAATCACTCGCTATTACTATTTATTTAAGCGCCCAATTCTAAGCACTTCTGGCATAATTACCAACCATTCAGGCAAAAAAATGCACTTTTATACGTACAACTTATCCAAGTGCTGAATAAATATTGCGGTGTCGCTTGATTTCACAGGGTGCAGACCAAAGGTTAAACGGGTCTTTTGACAACGAATTTTTGGTTTGCAGCACAGGTCATTAAGCCCTAGTTTATTCACTTATGTATTTGATATGATGGATTACTTAGCGCGCTGAATGCGGCGTGGATAGGTAATTCAAACATCACCTTTTTATATCGTGCACTAACGGAGTATGACGAGATGTCAATTTGGGGAAAAATCCTCGGCGCCTTATTTGGTTTCATGTTTTTAAAAATACCCGGTGCCATTTTAGGGCTGTTAGTCGGGCACTTTTTTGATAAAGCATATCGACAAGATTTCAATCAGCTAGGTGGCTTTGGGCGCTTTTTTACCGACCAAGATAACCTCAAGCAGCAGGCCATTTTCTTTCATAGCTTATTTAGCGCACTTGGGCATTTGGCAAAGTCGGATGGCAAAGTTACCGACCGTGAAATTCAAATTGCAACGGCGCTGATGGATGAGATGCGCCTGACCGGTGATGCCCGCCGTGAAGCGCAAGATGCATTTAGAGAAGGCAAGGCACGAGACTTTCCTTTGGTGGATACGTTAAAAGGCTTTTACGATGCCAGCCACGGCAGAAGAGATATCCTTCAGGTATTTCTAGAAATCCTTATACAAGCGGCTTTTGCTGACGGTCAACTTTCTCAAGAAGAATACAACGTACTTGAAAAAGTAGCGAAACCACTTGGATTTAGACGCCGTGATTTAGATTACTTAATCTCGATGTATGAAGCGGAAATCCGCTTTAGACAGCGGGGAGGGCAACGCACTCATTCTGGTGCGGGTCAGCGTCAACACGGCCGCGCAGGTCAGCAGTCGGCGTACTCGGAGCAGCAAAGCCTGGACGATGCCTATCGCATATTGGGTGTTGCTTCATCTGATGATGAAAAAACAATAAAACGGGCATACAGAAAAAGAATGGCCGAGCATCACCCTGATAAGTTAGTGTCTAAGGGTTTACCGGAGCAAGCCATGGAAATTGCGAAAAAGAAGGCCCAAGACATTCAGTCGGCTTACGAGTTGATTAAGCAAAAGCGTGGCTTTTAAATGGCAAAAACAAAGCGTGAGTTAACCTATGTGCCGCCAGCAAGTCAGGCACATATTGATGGCTTTATCGAAATGCTATGGCTGGAAAAGGGCTTGTCAGAGCACACCCAACAAAGCTACCGTACTGACCTTAGTAAGCTTGCTGTTTTCAGCAACAACCAAGGCATAAAAGACATTGCAGTGCTGAGTACTGAACAGCTTCAAGACTACCTTGCTTATCGTCATGATAAAGGCTTATCTACCCGAAGTACTCAGCGCGCGCTAAGTGCTATTCGCGCCTTCTTTGTTTACCTTATTAGTAAGCAGATAAGAGTGGACAGCCCGGTCTCTGCCTTGTCGAACCCGAAAACGCCTAAAGCGTTGCCTGCTTCACTTAGTGAACAGCAGGTAGAAGATTTACTTAATGCCCCCCAAACCGACGACCCCATTGAATGCAGAGATAGAAGCATGCTTGAAGTGCTATACGCTACTGGACTTCGAGTCAGTGAACTTATCGGTTTAACGATGGACCAGATAAGCCTTCAGCAAGGTGTGGTACGGGTGGTAGGCAAAGGTAATAAAGAGCGTTTAGTTCCGTTAGGTGAGGAAGCTATAGAATGGCTGCTTACCTATATCAAAACAGCGCGACCTATACTCGCTACTAAAACCTCTGATTTTGTGTACCTCAGTAAGCGGGGTCAAAAGATGACACGGCAAACTTTTTGGCATCGCATTAAATATTATGCAGGAAAGGCGGGAATAGAGCAGCACTTGTCTCCTCACACCCTAAGACATGCTTTCGCCACGCATTTGCTCAATCACGGGGCTGATTTGCGAGTGGTTCAAATGTTGTTGGGACATAGCGACCTATCGACAACCCAAATATACACGCACGTAGCCACTGAAAGGTTGCAAACGTTGATTCACAGTCATCACCCAAGGGGCTAAAGTGGGGCATTAATGCTACAAGTTGGCACCTATGTACGATGAGGCTCGGTATGGCCGTATATAAAATTGCAGCGCGTATGATAGGATTGAGGTAAGTCAAATATGGCCGTAAAGTAACGCAAAGCGCTTTCAGTAAAATAAAAGCATAGTTAAATTTAATGCAATTATTTTGCGCTTTGTACGCTCTTATTATTGCGGGGCTTATGAATTTCGGCCTAAAGGTTTATAAAGTGAAGATTATCAGCAGGTGCGCTAGTTGCCTTGGGCGAAAAGATGAAGCATCTGCGTAGCAGCCAAATTGGCGCAATGGAGTAATTTGAAGTGAAAGCAGTACAGAAAATGTTGTTAGCCGGCGCCTTTGCCGTAGGTTCTTTGTTGAGCATAAGTACACAGGCTGCAGATGAAGCCGCCATTCGCGACAAGCTAACCTCAATGTTAGGGTTAGACGTGGAAACGATTGCTGATTCACCCGTTTCAGGCTTGGTACAAGTCTCTACTAACCGCGGGTTATTTTATGTGAGCGAAAACGGGCAATACTTGCTTCAAGCGCGGGTTTTTAACATTGATGAAGAAATGCGTAACGAAACAGAGCTTGCCCTATCAGGATTGCGTAAAGACGGCGTAAAACAAATGAAGTCGTCGTCAATTACGTTTAAAGCGGAAAACGAGAAGTACGAAATTAGCGTGTTCACCGATATTACCTGCGGTTATTGCCGTAAATTTCATAACGAAATTGATGAGTTGAACGATGCGGGCATTACCGTTCATTATCTTGCCTTTCCCCGTTCTGGTTTAAACAGCCAGAATTACGACGATATGGTATCGGTATGGTGTGCTAAAGATCCTCAAAAAGCGCTGACTAAAGCGAAAGCGGGAAGCGATGTTGCAAGCGCAAGTTGTAAAAACAAGGTCGCTGAACAATATATGCTGGGGCAAAAATTAGGGGTGAACGGCACGCCAAATATTGTGTTACCTGATGGTTCACTTATTCCAGGGTATCAACCTGCTAAAATGTTAGCGAAGGCATTAGCAGCGACAGAGTAACGCGTTAATACACGCCTTAAGTTTATAGAAAAAACGCACTTGTGCGTTTTTTCTTTTTCTGCGGTATGATTTCTCCAGTTCTTCCCTAAAAGATTTTCATCACAGCTTTCGCACAGTGAAACTTTGACTTATTGAATAAGCAATCTTGTTTGGGGGTATCAGCACCTTCATCCTGTGCATCGTTAGCTGTAATTACAATTTTGGTTTAGTGGTATCTCATGATTTTGCCTATTGTTCGCCGCGAGATAAGCGGTGCATCCTTAAGTTCCGACTTACACCCCGTTATTGATAGAATTTACCGAGGTCGTAATATTGCGAATATCGATGATTTGGAAAACGGGCTTAGAGGGCTTACTCACTTTAACGCGCTAAAAGGAATGCCTGAGGCCGCACTAATTCTTGCCACAGCGATAGAACAAAATAAACGCATTATCATTGTTGGCGATTTTGATGCCGACGGTGCAACCAGTACGTCGGTTTGTATTTTGGCGCTACGGGCAATGGGCTTTGATAACGTAGATTTTCTTGTGCCTAACCGATTCGACTTTGGGTACGGGCTCAGCGTTCCTATTGTTGATGAAGCTGCCAAGCAGGGCGCAGATATTATTGTTACCGTGGATAACGGCATATCGTGCATTGACGGTGTTACCCATGCAAAAGGGTTAGGAATACAAGTTGTCGTTACCGATCACCACTTGCCAGGCGAAGTGCTTCCGCCAGCTGATGCGATAGTGAATCCTAACCAACCTGGGTGCGAGTTCCCTTCTAAAAATTTGGCAGGGGTGGGCGTTGCTTTTTACATCATGCTTGCGTTAAAAGCCAAGCTACAGCAGCAAGGGTATTTTGAAAAAGCTGGCATAGCTCCACCTAACTTGGCATCACTGCTTGATATCGTTGCTGTAGGTACGGTGGCCGATGTTGTCGTGTTGGATAAAAATAACCGAATATTAGTACATCAAGGCCTTCAACGTATTCGTGCAGGGCAGTGTAGGCCTGGTATTAAAGCGCTGGTGGAAGTGGCAAATAGGGATTGTGCCCACTTAACGTCAACAGATTTAGGTTTTGTGGTAGGCCCACGACTTAATGCCGCTGGACGCTTAGATGATATGTCTCAAGGCATTGCGTGTTTATTAGAAGATGACACGATTCAAGCGCGTATGATTGCCGCCGAACTCGATGCACTCAACAAAGAGCGACGAGAAATAGAAACGGGAATGAAAGCGCAGGCAGAAATGGCCCTAGAACAAATGGTACTTGATGAAGGCGATATGCCAAGCGCACTGGTGGTCTATCGCGAAGACTTTCACCAAGGTGTTATTGGTATTGTCGCTGGGCGTTTAAAAGAGAAATACCTTAAGCCCGTGATTGCCTTTGCGCACCAAGATGACCTTATTATTAAAGGTTCTGCTCGCTCTATTCCCGGCGTTCATATTCGAGACGTACTCGATGAAGTTAATACACGATACCCTGGCGTTATCGAGAAGTTCGGTGGCCATGCGATGGCGGCGGGTCTTAGCCTGCCGGTAGCTAAACTGCGTGACTTTGAGCGTGCGTTTATCGACATTGCCGGTAAACATTTAGCTAAATTAGATGGAAACCATGCCCTGCTTTCTGATGGTGACTTATCCGCCAGTGAACTGTGCTTACCCTTCGCCCATTTGCTTCGCCAAGCGGGCCCGTTCGGACAAGGTTTTGAGTCACCGCTTTTTGACGGTGAATTCTCGCTTCTTGACCAGCGCTTAGTTGGGCAAAAACACCTTAAGATGGTGTTAAAAGGCGACGGGGCTAATGAAGTCGATGCTATAGCGTTTAATGTGGACTTGAAAGCGTGGCCTAATGCCATGGTTAAGCGTGTGCATATAGCTTATCGCCTTGATATTAACGTATTCAGAGGACAAGAAACGGTTCAGCTTATTGTTGAGCAAATAGAAGCCCTGTAGTTTTAATGCGGGCGCAACACTGGCGGGCCGATGGGCTGGGTTGTGCGCAAATAAAACCGGTAAGTTAAAAGATTGCACGTATTATGAGTGTGGGTAGAAAGTAAGGTAAATAGGTAATTCGACGGTGAAGAGCGAAAGAGAAAAGCTGGTTGAAAAACACAAACAACTTAACCAGACAGACAATGCTAAAGTGATCTCTCACGTGCAGCGGGAAGAGAAAGACAGTGATTGGGTTCGCCACACCATTATGTTGGAAGGTATTGATGTACCGTTTATTTACCGGCGTAAGCAGCAATACCAGAGTCTAAAAGGCGCGCGGGTTAACGTCACTTACTATCGGCACGTAGAAGATGTGGCGGGCATAGAGTTTGAAACCATGAAGGTAGTACGTATTAAGCGCAGTTAGCACGGCGCGCCCACCGCTGGCTTGAGCCTTCCTGTGCTTTGCTTTTAAAGCTGACAGCGAATGATCCCGCCGGTTAAACATAAACGGCCTTGTTATAACCCCCTACTATTACAGAGAGCAACAATGAATAACGAATGGTTAAACGCCTATGTATTGCATAGACGCCCTTACAGGGAGACCAGCTATATTGTTGATTTTTTCTCGTTAGAAGAAGGCCGTATAAGTGCCGTCGCAAAGGGGGTAAAAAACAGCAAGTCTGATAAAAAGAGCCTGCTTCAACCCTTTCAGCATTTGCGTCTGCAGCTAAGTGGTAAATCTGATTTAAAAAATTTACGTCACGTGGAAAGTGTAGCGCCGTCAATTTCCCTCACTGGCACCGCTTTATTTTGTGCAATGTATGTCAATGAGTTGACCAATAGAATAATGCCCCAGGGGCTAGCCAGTGATGGAGTATATAGCGCCTATGAAGCTGCGCTTTTGGCGTTGCGAGATGAAGCTGACATTGAAGTGACGTTACGGCAGCTAGAGTTTGCTCTTCTTGATGAAATGGGGTTGCTTCCTGATTTCACCAGTGATGTTGAATACGAAATGCCTATTGAAGAAAACGGTCGCTATCACTTTCAGCTAGACGCCGGTTTTATACAGATTTCCGATGATGTAGTAGGGGCTAGAGGAATTCCCGGTACGGCATTACTTAGCCTATCTCAGGGGGAATTCACACCATTGAGCAAAAAGGTCGCAAAGGTACTGTGTCGCGATTTACTCAAGCCGCTGATTGGGGACAAGCCGTTAAAAAGTCGAGAGCTCTTTATGACTAAACCGCGCTAATAAAACCCATAACGTATCGTCGCTGTTTGTCGGATTATTTTCTCGTAACACAAGCGCTTAATCGACACCTTAGATAAAAAAATTTGCTACAATTGCCGCACGTTGAAACGACGTGACCCCGTTGTTAATAGAAATTTTTATATGAAGGGTACAATTATCCATGCCCTTACATGCTAGGTGGTGAAATGAGCACGATTTTATTAGGCGTTAACATCGACCATATCGCAACGCTTCGCAATGCGCGCGGTACCCATTACCCTGATCCAGTGCATGCTGCAGATATTGCAGAAAGAGCTGGTGCAGACGGCATAACTGTTCATTTGCGTGAAGACCGCCGGCATATTAAAGACCGCGACGTACGCATTTTAGCGCAAACTATCAATACCCGTTTGAATTTAGAAATGGCAGTAACTGATGAGATGCTAGCCATTGCTGAAGAAGTGAAGCCGGTCTTTTGTTGTTTAGTGCCTGAAAAGCGCGAAGAACTGACCACAGAAGGTGGGCTTGATGTCGCGGGTAACGTCGATAATATTAAAGCGGCGTGTGATAGGCTTGCCAATGCAAATATTCTTGTATCTCTGTTTATCGATGCCGACAAAGCGCAAATTGACGCTGCCGCTGCCTGTAATGCGCCTTACATTGAAATTCACACCGGGCAGTATGCAGAAGCCACCAGTGAAGAAGCGCAGCAAGAAGAACTTGCGCGTTTAGTAGAAGGTATCGAATACGCCGATAGCCTTGGGCTGAAAGTTAACGCCGGACACGGGCTTCACTATCACAACGTGAAACCGATAGCGGCTATTCCTCAGCTTATTGAACTCAACATTGGCCACTCCATTATTGCACGGGCGGCGTTTGACGGATTGCACAAAGCCGTTGCCGATATGCGTAAGCTAATGCTTGAAGCGCGAGCGGGCATTTAATAAAGGTAAGATAAAACGTGGCGATTGCAGGGCTCGGTACTGACATTGTTGAGATTTCGCGTCTTGGAAAAGGCGATACCGCCAACGAACGTTTGGCAAAGCGGGTGCTTACACCTGCTGAATGGCAACAGTTCTGCGAACATGCAAGACCGGTACGTTTTTTAGCAAAACGGTTTGCAGCAAAGGAAGCGGCGGTGAAAGCGTTAGGGACGGGCATAGGAAACGGCATAAGCTGGCAGCATATTGAAGTACGCAACAATAACCTTGGCGCGCCAGAACTACACTTTTCTGGCGAGTTCGCAGTGATGTGTGAAGCCAGGGGGATCACACGAAGTGTGGTGAGTATTTCAGATGAGCAGCATTATGCGGTGGCCACCGTTATACTAGAGACAGTATAGAAAAGCGCAGCGTTCTCGATACGCGGCGCTTTTACCTACAAGGTAGGTTTAGCCTCAGTCTCTGTGGGCTAATATCAACGGTCAACAGGCCCTATTTACACCCAATTACGTCAATACAGGTATCCGGAGTCGCCCTTGGCAAACCTTTTTAAACAGTCTCGCGCTAAGCAAAAAAATAAAACAACCCCATCCCAAACTCAGACAAAAACGAAGGGAAGTGCTAGGGCGAATGCGCAAGTCGCCGGGCTTAGGTTTAAAAAAAGCAAGCAATCAAAAGAACACAATACCGCGCAAGACGCCAATAATAATGCCATAACCATCCAAGAATTAGATTGGATGGGACAGGGCGTGGCTCGCGGCGCTACGATGTATTTCGTTGAAGGTGCACTACCCGGTGAAACTTGTGACATAGAGGTGGTATCGAGCAAAAAGAAGGTTGTTAGTGCTAAAACAATTAGCATCCAAGGGCCAAGCGAATTGCGGCAAGCCCCCTTCTGCCCGGTATTTGAAGCTTGCGGTGGCTGTCAGTTGCAGCATATTGATGCCGACGCTGCGTTAGCGTACAGAGATAACGCGCTTAAAACTATGATGGAGCGTCAGCTTTCTATAGGTAGTGGCGTTTGGCAAGCTCCATTGGTAGGACCGCGCCCTCAATATCGCAGAAAAGCGCGGTTAGCTATTGATGCCCGCAACCCAGATAATATTAAATTGGGTTTCAGAGAGGCCAACAGCAACAAAGTAGTTAACCTTGACACCTGCCCTATACTCGTTAACCCACTATCAACGGCTATAGGCCCGTTGCGTAATGCGCTAGAGGGGTATGATAGCGCGCGCCATATTGGGCATATCAGCCTTATTGCTGGCGACAACAGGGCGCAAGTAGTTATTAAACACACTAAGGCACTAGAAGATGCGCTTATCGAAACGGTAGATGCTTTTGCTAAAGCTCATGGTTTAGATGTGGTGCTTGAAAATAAGCAAGGTCGCCTGCGCAGTGTAGGGGAAGCTCAGGGCTTAATTATGCATACCGTTGACGGCTGCTCGATTTCCCCCAGTGCTAACGACTTTATCCAAATTAATAAAGTGGTTAACGAAAAAATGATCAATCAGGCTTTAGTATGGCTAGACCCGCGCCCTAATGAACGTATCGCTGATTGGTTTAGCGGCTTAGGGAATTTTACCTTGCCCATTGCGAAAAAGGGCGCCTTGGTACAGGCAATTGAAGGGGTTGCAGAGATGGTGCGCCGTGCTAGAGATAATGCACAGCAACAGGGCATTGAAAACGTTGAGTGGCTGCATTTAGACTTGGCCAATAAGGCTAACGTCGAAGCGTCTTTGCAGCAGGGTTTTGATAAAGTATTGCTCGACCCGTCAAGAGAGGGAGCCTTGACGGTTTGTCACGCGCTTGTAAAAGCACTACCAAAAACGATAGTGTATGTTTCTTGCAACCCAAGTACGTTTTCTAGAGACGCAAAAGTGTTGATAAACGGGGGTTATGAAATGGAAAAAGCGGGCGTAGCAGAGATGTTCCCCTTCACCCATCACATGGAAATGATGGCCTTGTTTACGCAAAGGCAGCAGTAGCGAGTAACGGATATGGTATCGACAAGAAAGGTCCACGAAGCCGACCGGCCACCCTTCGAAGCGTGGCTAGACAGCCTGAATTTACACGCAGAAACGAAAGACAAGCTTAGCGCTGTATCGTCTATTCCTGAGCGCTTGTTAGTCGGTCAGGAAATGGTAGAGATTCTGTGTCAGCTCAATATGGACGACGCGACGCTTCAGGCCGCCTTAGTATTTCCTTATTGCGAACAGCACGCGCTAAGCGAAGACGACATTCATGAAGAATTCGGCGGCGAAATTCGCGACCTGGTTGTTGGCGTGCGCAGAATGGACGCTATTAAGTCTTTACATGCCCGCAAAGTAAACGGGTCTGGGTTTGCAGAAAAGTCAGACGAACAGCACATTGACAGCATTCGCCGCATGCTGCTTGCCATGGTTGAAGACGTGCGTGCGGTGGTTATTAAAATGGCCGAGCGCATTTGCGCGCTGCAACAGGTTAAAAAAGCGGACGAAGAAACCCGCGTAATGGTGGCTCGAGAATGCGCTAGCATTTACGCCCCGTTGGCAAACCGCCTAGGCATTGGCCAGTTAAAGTGGGAACTTGAAGATCTCGCCTTTCGCTACTTGCACCCTATTACTTATAAACAAATCGCAAAGCAGTTAGACGGAAAGCGTAGAGAACGCGCCGAATACATCAATGCTATTGTTGACGACCTTCAAGGCCTGCTAGACAAAGAGCAAATCCGTGCTGAGGTATACGGTCGACCTAAGCATATTTTCAGCATTTGGAAAAAAATGCAGAAAAAACGGCTTACGTTTGAACAGCTATTTGATATTCGCGCGGTGCGCATTATTGCCGAGCGGCTACAGGATTGTTACGCAGCGCTAGGAACGGTGCATGCTAGCTACAAGCATTTACCTAACGAGTTCGACGATTATATCGCGACCCCAAAACCCAATGGTTACCAGTCGATTCATACCGTTATCGTTGGGCCTGAAGGTAAGTCGGTTGAGATTCAAATTCGCACTCAGAAAATGCATCAGGACGCAGAGCTAGGCGTGGCGGCCCACTGGAAGTACAAAGAAGGCAGCACGGGTAAACAGTCGGGCTATGACGAGCGCATAAACTGGTTACGTCGCATACTCGCGTGGCAAGAGGAAGTGGCTGAATCTGGCGATTTAGTTGAAGAGCTTCGCAGCCAAGTGTTCGACGACCGGGTGTATGTGTTTACGCCGAAAGGGGATGTGATTGACTTGCCACAAGGTGCTACGCCTCTTGATTTTGCCTATTACATTCACAGTAATGTGGGCCACCGCTGCATTGGCGCTAAAGTGAATGGGCGTATAGTGCCCTTTACTTATTTGCTGCAAAGCGGCGATCAAATAGAAGTGCTTACGGGTAAAGAGCCAAACCCTAGTCGAGATTGGATGCACCCCGGCCTCGGCTACGTGCACTCATCACGGGCTAGAGCCACTATTCACTCGTACTTTAAAAAGCAGGACAGGGACAAAAACCTTGCTGCAGGTAAAGAGCTTTTAGAGCGTGAATTACAGCGGGCCCATTTACCCGCCAAAGTGCCACACGAGGCTGTCGAGAAGTTTAATCTGCAAACGCTTGACGATTTATATACTGCCGTAGGCGCGGGCGACGTGCGGGTTATGCAAGTGATTAACTTTATCCATCACCTTCAGGAACCGCCAGCGCCAGAACCAGAAATAAGTCCTAAGGTGAAAACCCGTAAAACGGCAGCGGGGACGGGCAAAAAAGATGCGGTGGTCGTACAGGGCGTGGGCCACTTAATGAGCCAATTAGCCAATTGCTGTAAGCCTGTGCCCGGCGAGCCTATCCTAGGCTACATCACGCAAGGGCGAGGAGTTAGCGTTCATAAAGAAAGCTGCGATCAGCTGCAGAACTTGTTGTCACAGCACCCTGAGCGTCAGATAGAGGTTAACTGGTCAGAAGAGCTTAAAGTAGGGTTTGAAACCGGCATAGACATATTCTGCCATGATAGAAATGGTTTACTGCGTGACATTACCACTGTGCTTGCCAATGAAAACGTCCCGCTACTAGGGGTTAATAGCTTAAGTGATAAAAACAGGCAAACGGCGCTTATCACGATATCCATTGAAGTGCAGGATTTAGAAACGGTATCGAAAGTGCTGACAAGATTAAGACAGCTTAAAGGCATTACTGATGCAAAACGCAAGCAAAGCTAGCCTTGGTGAAATGCAGCGGCTGCTTGAAATTATGAGGCAGCTGCGCGACCCGGAATCTGGGTGTCCGTGGGATGTAAAACAAACCATGGAAAGCCTCACTCGCTACACCATAGAAGAAGCCTATGAAGTGGCTGATGCTATAGCCAGCGGTGATATGCACGACATTAAAGATGAGTTGGGTGATTTACTGTTTCAAGTGGTGTTCTACGCGCAGATCGCCAGTGAGTCTAGCGCATTTTCTTTTGACGATGTAGCGCAAAGCATTAGCGACAAGCTAGTGCGTCGCCACCCGCATGTTTTTGGCGCGCAGTCTGTCGATGATGGGAAAGGCAGTGAAAAGGGCGGCGAAGCGCTTCAGCGAGCAAGACTCAGCGACACTGCCTTAAACGCACAGTGGGATGCGATTAAAGCCCAAGAAAAACAGCTTAAAAAGCAGCGTTCTGAGCAGCGTGTTCAAGCCGCAGAAACCAGTATTTTCGACAGCGTTCCCAAAGGCATGCCGGCACTCATGTATGCGCAAAAGCTACAGAAAGCTTGTGCAAAGGTAGGTTTTGACTGGGCTGATGTCGCACCTGTAATTGATAAAGTGCGCGAGGAAGTGGAAGAGATTCAGCTAGAATTAGATTATAAGCAGCGAGCAGAAACCGCTGCCGAAAAAGCGTCGCAGCATGTCAATAGCACGTCCGATGGCGAAGCGATTCACGACAATCAAAATGCCATAGAAGAAGAAATTGGCGATGCACTTTTTGCTATGGTTAACTTAGCAAGACACTGCAAGGTAGATGCTGATACCGCACTTCGAAACGCCAGTAACAAGTTCGCTAACCGTTTTAAAGGTGTAGAGCGTTTGGCGGCAAAGCAAGGCGAGACGCTTGACGCATTGACCTTAGATGAAATGGAAGCTTTGTGGCAGCAGGTCAAGCAGTCTTCAAGTGCTAAGTGATTTGCACGTCTTGCGAACTAAAAACACACCTTATTCATAAACTCACTCGTCATTTTTCATGCCAGTAAACCCGTAGTGCAATGCTGAGATGCGCTATGGGTTAATGCTAACCCTACCGAATTAGCCTAATGTAGATGGAAACTTCTTTATTTTGGCGTATGGTTATTAAGTAGGTTTGATTTATGGCAAAGGGATGTAGATCCATTTTGTCTATAATCTGTGTATAAAAATAGCACGTTGGAAATGTGCGTAGCCGGTGTTGTGTCATAACACTTACCACGGAGTTGGACTGGATTGGGCGTGACTGTTTTATGAAAAAAGTACTATATTTATCGTTAGGGCTGTTTTTAACGTGTTTAGGTATTATTGGTGCCTTCTTACCCGTAATGCCGACAACGGTATTTTTAATAGGTGCGCTTTTCTGTTTTACAAAATCTTCACCGCGCCTTGAAAGTTGGCTAATTCAGCACCCCAAATACGGCCCGAGTCTGGTTGCGTGGCGCAAGCACGGGGCAATATCGAAAAAAGTGAAATGCATTGCCTGCTGCAGCATGTTGATAAGCTTTATTCTTGTTTGTCTATTTGCATCTATGCCCATTCCCGCTTATATAGGCATTGCGATGTTTATGGGAGTAGGCGCGTACTTTGTGGTTACACGCCCCAGTATGTCAGCCGTTTAGTATTGTTATCAGTACCCACTAAATCTTTGCTCACGCATGCTTTCCCTTTCTTGACGGTAATCGTGCTGCGACTAACCTGCTAGTTCTAACGGTTCCTACCTAGTCGCTCGTGACTGCTCACCCATTCATCCGCGACCACAGCAGAACCCAAAGACAGATCGCCGCACAACACAGTCGCCGCAACAATTTCAGCAAACTTATTCACGCTACCTCTTTGTGTACAGCCAAGTACGCTTAAACATTCGTTTTGTGTAGCCAGACCCGTCCCGCCACCATAGGTAGCAACGATTAACGATGGAATGGTGACCGAGAAGTAATAGTCACCATTTGGCGTGATCTCGGCGTAGGTGAAGCCCGCTGACGACTCAGCTACGTTAGCAACATCTTGCCCGCAAGCGATGAACATGGCGGTAATGCCGTTAGCGAAATGCGCACCATTGTTAACGCTGCCTGCCATCAATGCGCCCATATTTGAATATTGGCGCTGTTTAAACAAAGCCTCTGGCGGACAATGCATAATCTCCGTCATAAGTTGTTTTGGCAGGGTGATTTCTGCTACAACGCGCTTTCCGCGGGTATGCAGCGAGTTTAAGTGCGAGTGCTTTTTATCGGTATCAAGGTTTGCTGCCAGCACAAAGTGCTCAATAGGGCCCGAATAGTTTGCCTGTATCCACTCGCAGCCTGCTTTGGTAGCTTTACTTACCATGTTTTGCCCAGCTGCATCACCGCAGGTGAAGTTGAACCTAAGCCAGCGGAGCTTAGAGGCAGCATACTGCTCAATATCCCTTAGCTTGCCCACGCTGGTGGTACTATCACAGGCTTGTTTAATGGTTTCAAAATTTTGCTCGACCCACCTGCCAAATGCGAGTGCTTCACGTGCATCGGAAAACGCAAACATGGGCGCCCGCTGCATGGCATCGTCAATAACGGTGGTCGTTATACCGCCTGCTTCTCTTGTTAGACGCATGCCTCTGCTGTAGCTGGCTGTTAGCGTACCCTCTGTTGTGGCCATTGGAACGTAGAACTCACCTTTGGCGTACTCTCCATTCACTAGCATTGGGCCTGCGAAGCCAATAGGAACCTGTGCAACGCCGGCGAAGTTTTCTATGTTTCCCGACAAGGTTTCTGGCGGTATAGAATAGTGTCCTAAGTGATTTAGCTGAGTGCCGGTTTCGCGCGCAATAAATTCGCGGCGTGTTCGGCTCATGTCGTGGGTATAGTCGTTGTCTGAGGAACGTGGGATTTTAGGCATTGGGCCACTCCTTTTTTCTTTCATATTAGGAGTGCTGATACCGAATTAGAACTGTTTACAATTTATACATGAGGATAAGTGCCACCTATGTATGCGCATTTTATGTAGAAAGGCGTTAAATTCACCTTTCTACACGCAAAAAGCGGGGATATTGCTTATTTCGAACTCATTAGCGACGCGCGATAGCCCCGCATAAAGCAAATGATACTATGCTTTTTTATCCAATTTTGCCTGAAGTATAGCAATCTCTTCTCTGCGTTTTTTATCGGCTAGAGGGCGGTTGGTTTTTTCAGGCGCGTTTTGAGCGCGGATTAAAAACCCTTGGGCTTCTTCGTATTCACCATCGTCGAAAAGAAACTCAGCATAAAAGAAGTTTTGGTCCATACCTTCTGGGTTAATTTCTAATGCACGCTTAAATAATTGTTTTGCCTTCTTATCGCTTCCAAAGCTAACTGGCCAGCCTGGTACTTTATGATAAAGTGCCGCTAATACAGTGAGTGCCGTTCCCTCTAGAACCGTTTCTTCTTTTTCAATGGCACGTTCTAAGTTCTCCTTCGCACTTTCAGCAAAGTCTAGGGCACCTAAACCGCCTTTCGCACTTGCAGTACTTGATTGAGAGATAGCTAGCCAGGTCAGTGCTTCTGCGCTATTTTCTGATTGCTCGACTAACACTTTCGCCTGCGCTATCAATGTAGAAAATGCCTCTAATTGGGCTCCACCCTCAAGCTCATAGTTCGCTTTTGCCCACGCGTGTTGTAGCGGTAGTAAATCAGGGGTGCTTGCATGAACCGTAGATATCGACAGCGTAGTAATAAGGATGAATAGAAAAGGAGAGAAGAAATTCTTTTTCTGCATGAAAAGTCGCCTTTATAAGATAGAGGTAGTTAGGAATAAACGAGATAACTCGACGAAATTGTTAGTAATTTCATGAATTATCGTTGAATCGGCGGCTAATCTAACGGTATTTGCAGCGAAAATCTAATACTTGTTGAAAATGGAAAGGCAATAAGAGCATTGCCTTTCCCTGTATACCTTTGGGGTGACTAACTTTTTCTCGCTATTTTCGCTTCTAATAAAGCGATCTCTCTTTTACGACCTGCATCTGCAATAGGACGATCAGCGCGCGCTGGGGCGTCGAGCGCTTTCTTGGCAAACTTGAGCGCTTGCTCGTATTTTCCGTTATCGAACAAGTACTCGGCGTAGAAATAGTTGGGGTCTATCCCGTCAGGGTTTATTTCAAGTGCATGCTTCAGCAATTTCTCAGCTTTTTTGTCGTTACCAAAGCTAATAGGCCAACCCGGAAGTTTATGATACAGCACGCCCAGGCTGGTCATCGCTGAGCCCGAGAGTGCATTTTCATCTAGTCGCATTGCATGTTCGAAACTCTTACGCGCATCCTTTGCGTAGTCTAGAGCACCAAGTCCCCCCTTGGCACCGGCCGTACTGGATTGAATTATGCCTTGCCAAATCAATAACTCAGGGTTATTGGGTTCTGCCTTTACGAAAGATTTAGCGGTATTAATAAGGGCGACGAATGCTTTTTCCTTTTCTGCATCATCAAGTTCATAGTTAATATGTGCCCATTGATGCTGAAGTGTCTTTAAAGGGCTGGTAGCTGTTTCGCTTAAGGCTAATGTCGGCGCTGTACTTTCTGTGACTTCGTCAGCTTGAGCCATAGCAGCGTGACTTAATGCCAGACCGAGTCCCAGAATTACCGTGGTGCTAAGCGTGGTTAATTTCTTCATGATGATGTCCTCGTGTTAAACCAGCTTGTTACCCAGACGGGTATCGTTTTGAGCGCTGGTCTGTTTGTCTTGTGATTGCGTTTTTTGGAAGGCATAGCGTTTAATTGTTGGAAGTTTCTTTGCCAACGCATTGTCAACAACACTGGGAACTAGCGCGTTAAGCTTGGCAAAAAAGCGTTCAGCACGTCCGAGCGCGACCCTTGGCAAATTGTTTTCTAACTGTTTAATGAATGCTTGCGCTACTGCATCAGGCTCGTCTGTCTGGTTGCCCAATGCCTCATTTAGCGCATTAGCGCGCTCGTCATTTATATCGGTACGCGTTGCGCGTGGCGCTAGATAGTGAAATTTAATTTTGCTATCGCTGAATTCTCTGTGCATCGCTTCCGTCCAGCCTTTCAAAGCGAATTTAGTTGCGCAGTAGGTTCCGTGCGCAGCAAAACCTATGCTTCCAAAAGCTGAGCCTACATTCACAACGTGCGCAGACGGTCTACGTTCGAGTAACGGCAGTAGGCGTTGGGTTAGTAGCATCGGAGCCAGTATATTTGTCGACACAATTGACTCGATTGGGGTGCCCTCAAACTCGCCCACATAGGTAATGCCAGCATTGTTAACCAGAATACTTAAAGGAAGTCGTTGGCAGGCACTTACTACTCTATCTCTGCCTTCATCTGACGTAATGTCAGCCACAATGGCAGTATGATGAAGGGTTAAATTTTGTTGCAGCTGTTCGAGCTTCGCCTTACTTCTGCCAGTTAGGATAATGTGCGCGCCTTTTTCATCAAGCGCCTTGGCTATTGCTTGACCAATACCGCCAGTTGCACCTGTAAGAAGTACCACTTGATTACGCCACTGAATATTCATTGTATTTACCTTAACGTGTTAGCAATTTACCTCGGGGATAAGCACCAGAGGTAAACCCTTGAATTCAAACAACCTGTTCCAAGCCGTGTTCAGGTGTTAATTCGCGAAAGATATCTCCGTATAAGCGATAAAACATGTTCGCGCTGTGAATGATCATTTGCTGCTCTTTGGGGTCAGTAATTTTGTTCATAAGCCCTTCAAAGAAAACAATGTGCTCTTGGTCTAGCGCACCGTGAGAGGTAAGGTATTTAAACGCTGATTTAGGCAGAGATAACTTGTCTTTGATTTGTTTTGCAGCCGCGTCGGCAAGCGCAATACTTGTGCCCTCTAAAACGAATACCATGCCAAAAAAATACAGTGGGCTTTTGCGTGCTATTGCATCAAAAGCATAGGCAACCATTAATTCAGTGGCGGGTGCAGGCTGACTATTCCTCGCCTTTTCTTTATCAACGCCACAGGCTGCAAGGTCGTTAAGGATCCACTCTTGGTGACCCATTTCTTCTTCAATGTATTCACCAATTGCTTCTCTTAGCCATTCCTTATCTTCGTTGAGTTTGGCACCTGTAGCCATAAGCAGGGGTACAGTAAACTTAACGTGATGATAAGCCTGTTGAAGAAAGGCAATATAGTCGTTTAGGTTAAAATCACCGTTAAAGCAGCGTTGTATAATCGGCGCCTGTAAGAATGACTGTCTGGCATGTTCGGTGTTGCTTTGAAGTTGCTGATAGAAATTCATAAATTATTCCTTGATAACAAATTGAGAAGAAAACGCTGTTGTGCCTTGAACGCTGTACTGGTGTTGGTCTTGGTCCTGGTAGAGTATGTCTAAATCAGTCGCGTAGCGGGCAATTATTGCGTCACGCTTCAGTTTTCCCGTTGGGGTAAGCAGTTGGTTTTCTGGCGTACAAAGATCGATGGTGGCGAAATTAACAACTTGCGCATAGTCAGGTAACTGCTTATTGATAAGCGCCACGGTGCTTTGAATCTGTGTATTAGAAATAGTATTGGAAGCGGGTACGAGGAGCGCGACACAGTAGGGTTTAGCTTCGCAATACACCAAAGCCTGCCTAAACAGTCCTGTTCCCAGCAGTAAAGATTCAATCCACTCTGGCGATACATTTCTGCCAAAGCTGTTCACCATTATGTTTTTTATACGCCCATTCAGCGTAAGTGTGTTGTCAGAAAAAAAGCCTAAATCGCCGGTTCTGACCTGGTTCGGATAAAATGAGGAAGGTTGATTCAGATAGCCCAGAAAGTGGTTGCCTGTAACTACAATTTCACCCTCTTCGATGTGCAGTTGATTATGACCAAGCGTTTTTCCGGCACTGCCCATCGTATTGCAATTGGGCGTGTTCAATGTTGATACTGATACCGCCTCAGATAAGCCATAACCTTCAAATACTGGTAGTCCCTTCGCTTGAGCTTGCGCCAGCAAAGTGGGCGCTACATGTGCACCGCCAACAGCAATGAACATTAGTGATGAAGGTGGTGTCCAGCCCTGATTACATGCCTCTACTAGCACCATTAGCAAGTCGGGCACCAAAATCACAGACGTTGGTTGAACGCGGTCTATCAGTGACAGCAGTGCGTTTGGATTGACGAGTTTGCTTCCTTGAAATCCGCGCTCAGATGCCGTGGCTAAATAAACCGTGCCGCCGTGGTGCAGAGGGGCGTAAACACCTGCAATATTTTCAAGAAGGGTAGACAATGGCAATAAACACAGGTGGTTCACTATTTCAGGTTGAACAGCACGCTCAATAGAATGGGCAACTTTCCATTGCGATTCAGTTGACAGGCACACGCCTTTCGGTGAGCCCGTAGAGCCAGAAGTAAAGGTTATTTTATTGGTTCCTACAGGTGTGTATACACGAGAGTCATGTTTGAGTGGATGAGCGACAATGTCGTGTTCGCTATCAATAATAGTCGGTGACTCACTCCATTCACTTAGTTCACCACCGCGATTGGTCAATAAAAAGTGACACTGGCTCTCATTTAATACATGTTCTTGTTGGGAAGCGGTAAAAAATAGCGGAACGGGGACACAGCAGACGTTAGCCTGTTGGCAGGCTAAATCAGCAATCACCCATGCAAAGCTATTGTCAAAGGCAATGCCCACCCTCTCGGCATTGTGGTTTGTTACCCAGCTTGCGAGGCTCTCGACCGCGCTCAAAAGGGCGCGGTAAGTCATTGAACCGTCTTTGCATTTCAGCGCAACGTCATCGTCGTGCCCGTTTATATACTGATTAAGCAACATACGCTGTTTCCTTTTTTGTGCAGATATTTTGCGTTAACGCATCCACATTTGCGGAAATAAGCTCAATTGCACGTTGGTAATGAGCATTAAGTTCAGGGCAGCCAATTATGTGTTGCGTTACGTGATGTAGCGACAGGGCAGTAACCTGAGGAGCGGTGTCATAATAGGTGCCCCAGTCATCGCTATTCCCTTTAAGTTTTGACGCATCGGCTTTAACAAGGGGGAGGAGTTGAATACCCGCGCCCATGAGTAAAGAGGTGAGCTGTGAGGTCGCACTGAAAACCAGATATTTGCTACCACATCGTTTTAAAACGAAGAACAGGGCAAATAACAAGGGGAGGGTATAGCGCGATGCACTGCTAAAAAGGTTTCCAACTTCAGCAATATGCGCTCTGTTTACGGTTATCCCTTGTAAGGTGAGGGCAGTTTCTACCGAAGTGTTAAGGTATTGCTCTATAAAAAGAGAATTATACTGACCATCATAGGCGGCAAATCTTGCGCCTGCGGCGGCTTTAACTCCCTTAGCGTCAAGAGCAAACAGCATAGGCATAAAGGAAGTCACTCGTGCGTTGTAGCGAGCTTTAAAACCACTCGCTATAAACGCTTCAATACGGCGGCGGGCATTATGTCCATGTTTTGCCGCGATAAAGGTTATAGCGGGCTTTTCCTTTGAGACAATCGCAGATTGCTGACTAGCAACCTGGGTTGGAACAGAAGCTAAAACGTGACTCATAAACATGCTCATTGGTTTTGCGATGTTATGAGTATTTACGCGAGACCTTAAGAGAACCTTAAGTGGGAAAAACTTTTACAAATGTCAGTCCAAAATGTTAAGAACGCCCAAGCTAATTAATCGCTTGAGCCGTCATAGCTATTAAAAACTGGGCCGTTAGCCGGTAAATCACAGGTAGCGTTCGCAGCAGTGGCAGGAAGCAACAACCATTCGTCACGGTGGGCTACACCCAGTGAAGTGGCTTGTGATAAGTCTACACATTGAAATTTATAGTCACTTGGAACTAACAAAAAGCGTTGACGTATTGGCGGTCTAACCCGCTCGCCTGAAATCTTTGTCTGCTCGCGGGAAGGCTCGGAAGTATCGGTCAACCAAGCCCATGCTGTACCGTTTTCTACTTCTTTAGGGGTATGGTAACCAAAATGAGCTATTTCAAAGGGTGAATAAAGCAAATACTGTTCTTTAAAGCTGACTATCCCTACCTCGAAGGCAGTTGAATCCTTCGTCAACATATTACTTATCTGGCTTTCTGCATTTTGAAGGACTACACGGGGAGTACGGTAGTCATTTAGCAGCCATGCACCGAATGTGGAAGGAATTACAGTTAAAATAAAAAGCCATGCCAGTAATTGGTGGGCGAGTAATTTTCCATCCCCTGCGTTGCGCTTTTTATTGTAAATATAGTAGACAATATGAGTACAAAGCCCAGCGAAACCGAGTACAAGTAATACTATGCTTAAACGAACAAGGGTTTCGCTGTCGCTGTCAAAACGCGTCATCAGCTTAACAGCGGTGGGCTCGTGAAAAAGCAGTGCTAAGCCAGCAATCAATAAAACGGCAGAGATTAACGAAGTAACTGCGCGCGCAAAAAGCACCAACCCTCTTGATACAGTTGAATTCGCAAGTACCAGACCTGCAACCATACTCAACGCAGGCAGAGCCGGTAGAACATAAACACCACGTTTACCTGGGCTTATACTAAAGAAAATGACAACCAATATTACCCATATCAACAAGGATGAGTAAGCGTGGTTGTGAGTAAGTGCATCTTTTAACGACTTAGCTTTTGATACAAGTATGGCAATTGGAGTTATCCAAAATACAGGAATAACTTCAACAATATAGTAATACCAGGGCTCTATGTGGTGCCAGGCATTGGCATATCGCTCAGCCGTTTGTTTAAACAAAATGTTCGACAAGTATTGTTGTATTTGAGGCTCTTGTTTTATCAAACCAAGATAAAGCAGAGGTGCAAGCCACATCGCCACAACTGATAGCATGATTAAGGGGCCAAACAACATGCGCAATGACCACTTGCCGCGATGTGAGCCGCTGGTAAATGCGAAAAATGCAATGGGGATAAATAAAAGAACAGGTAAAAAGCCAACGCCTTTGGTTATGATCCCAAGCCCCATAAAGAACCATGCTGCAAAGTACCACCGCCAATTAACATGCACATAAAAGTGCTGAATGAGTCCGTAGACGCCAATCCAGATAAAGCAGGCGACAAGGGCATCTATTTGAGCAAATTTGGCTTGAATAAGAAACTGAGGGCTCAGTAGAAGTACGAGCATACTCAACATTGCCGCTTTTTCACTGGCAAGTCTTAGCGATAGCTTGTAGGTTAACCCCAAAGTGACAAGGCTTGCGATAGCGTTAGGCAGGAGCATAGCCACCTTCAGGCTACCCGTTATAAGGTAAAAGAAGGCAATACACCACATAAACACAGGGGGCTTGTCTGGATAAATTTCGCCACCGCGCATGGGCACAAGCCACTGTCCGCTGTTCACCATCTCTTTTGCGACCAAGGCAAATCTAGGCTCATCGGGGGGCCAAGCATCTCTGAAACCCAGACCAACAAATATCAGAGCACAGGCAAAAAAGAACAGGGTAGATGCATGGCTATTTGAATTAAGCACAAGCCTCACGACGGCTCACTCCTACGAGCAATGCCTGATAAGGATAGAAGTAGAAGAAGGCTAATGATTAAGCCACCAATTTGTAAAGGCTGTTCAAGGGAACTGACAAATCGAGATCCGCTTCCAAGCAAGGTAAACAAAAAAGTTTGAGGCGCAAAGCCGATTGCACTTGCAGCAATAAACGGGACAAACGGAACGCTTAGCACACCTGCGACGGCGTTTGTGATTAGGTTGGAGCCAACAGGGAATAAACGAACAATTAGCACATTGCGAAAACTTCGCTTGGCCAGTTTGTTTTCAACAGGCTTTAATTTTGTACCTAAAAGACGGACGGCAAGTGAGCGCAGAGGGCCATTTGCTAAAGCATAGGCGATACATGCAGACAACACCGTTAGCAACAAGGCAATTAATCCTCCCTGCAATGCGCCAAAGCCCACTCCGCAAAAAAAACTGACAGCCTGACGGGGAAAACCCATGGTTAAAAGTACAACACAACCACTCAGTATCATGCACAGCGATTGCCAATTTAAATTTGAAATATAGACATTCAACCAATCTGTATCATCACCGTGCTTCCATACTTCACTAGTGACCTCTAGCGACACATAGCAGATAAGCGCGATGCTTGCTGCCCCGATGAAAAACTGTATGAAGCTTTTGAGGCGGCGAAGATTAGTCTTCATGACCCATTCCGCTGGCAATGTGATTAAGCTTATTTCTGTACATTAGCCATCTGACGCCAAGCATATCGATGATCCCTGCCCAGCCACGATTCCACGCTGTGTAATTTGATTTACCTTCTAAGCGCGCGCGATGATTGACCGATACACATACCACTTCTCCCCCAAGCCTTTTAGTTAAAGCGGGAATATATCGGTGCATATGGTCGAAGTAGGGCAAAAGTAAAAAGGTACTTCTTGGGAGGAGTTTCAAGCCACAGCCCGTGTCTGGTGTGTCGTCTTGTAGGATCCACTGGCGAACACGATTGGCAACTTTAGACTGAAATCGCTTCCACGGGGTATCTTTTCGCTTCTTACGATGTCCGATAACGCAAAAGTGCGCTGCATCGGTCTCTTTAGCTGCGCGAATAAGTCGCGGTATATCAGCAGGATCGTTTTGCCCATCAGCATCAAGGGTGATGATCCACTTTCCTTTTGCCTGTAAAACACCGTGAAAAACCGAAGTGCTTTGACCGCAGCTCATAGGATGGACGAGGACACGACAACTTACTGGTAGGGTGATTGAAAGGTTATGCATCAAGGAAAGGGAGTCGTCGCTGCTGCCGTCATCAACAACAATAATTTCCGTTGTTGTACTTGGAACCACTTCTGCAATTTCTCGTAACAAAGCAGAAAGGTTTTTGGCTTCATTTTTAGCAGGTAAAACAACACAGACGTCAAACTGGTGCATAAGAATATTTGGTAAATCATCGAATGACGTGCACTTTAAATGTTGAACCTTAAGGAAAGCTTAAGTTAGGTGCTAAAGTACAAACTTGCATTAAAATTCGTATTCCAACGACATGCGAAGTGTGTGATCTTTACTGTCACCATTTAGTCCGGCAATAAAGCCCAGTTCCCATTTTAACTGCTTCTGTCGGTCAAAGCGTTTTATACCCATGAATGCTGGACCAACCCCGATAAAGTCCTCTGCAACATACATTTCCAATCCAGGTTGTACTTCAGGGATCCAGCGATACCTAAACTTGGCTTTAAATTCGCTTTCCCATTCATTCTCAACAGTTTGACCCCACTCGTACACCAAGCTAATGTTAGTTGTTAAACTGAATTGGCCAAACTCTTTTTCTGTTAATATCCCCGCTTTAACTGCCCAGTCATCGGTATTGTGCTGCTTTTCCAGCTCAAACAGCGTTGCCCAGTCAGCCCAGTATCGCCCTTGTTCAGTCATCATCCAGCGTAACTCTACTTCGTAGCTTTCTAAGCCAAAATCTTGATTTTCATCCCGCGCACCGACAAGGTATGTCTCTAGGATCATAAACTCTGAAAGTGCATGGCCGAATGAGAAGCGTTGCATTAAAACATTGCCATCGTCATTTTGTCTTGAGGTAAGTCGCCACTCAAATTCACGTTCAAAGGGTAATACATAAGGGTGATAAACCTTATCCACGGTAAAATTATCTGCATAACCGTTACTTGAAAACACGGCGCATAATGCGATAGCAGTAAGGAGAAAACGTCTCACTGTGCGACCTCCTGAATTTCATCAGAGAATCTCTTTTTTGAAGAAAAGAAAGCGATTAAATTAGGCATGATAAGTGCGAAGAAAAACACCAATAAATAGCTCGTCGAGGGCGTAGCCTCATAGCCAACGAGAGAATTCAGAAGATGACCATATTCGCTATTGTCGCTAATTATTGTGCTGCTATCCCATAGCTGCCTTGGCGATGGGAAGGTATCAGTTTGTTCCAATAATAATGCGATATTAGCGGTTTGAGCTGCCACAAATGTGGTTGCAAAAAAGTATGTTGCTCGCTTGCTAACAAAGTGGGTGAGCAAAATATTAAGTAGAATCGCGATGCTAATACTTATACCCAGACCAATGATAGTGCCCAAGAGCAATAACGTACTATCACTATTACCTGATAACTCGGAAACAAAATAAACTAAAAAGTGCAGCGAATTGGGTAAGCCAATACCTATTATTAGCAGGGTGAGGCCTAGACTGAACCTATTCGACATGCGTGACGGCAAAAGGACAACAAGGCACATACCCAACCACGCAATAAAAAACAGTATTGATTTGAGATACTCAAATCCGGCACCTTCTGATAGTTGCGATACCAGTCCTAGCTGGGGGTAGGTAAATACAGCGAGCAATACCAGCAGCAACACCCGCCACACAACGGCAAGCGTAGATACACGCGGCAGCGCCAGCAATACACTAATGAGCATGAATATGGGCAAGGTGTCACGCAAGAAGAGAACGACGGTATTAATTAGCATCCAGCGTGCCCTCTTTGCTTTTAACTATTACCTTTCCTATTGCGCTATTAGGATGAAACTCACCAAAAAAAGGATACTCACCGGCTTTTAATGGGCCAATAAAGATGGTCCCTCGGCTTTTCGCAAATATCACTTTTTCTCTGTTCAACGAAAAGCTATCTATTTCTTCGGGAGTATCATCGAAATTAACAAAGGTTAGTTTTACTTTTTGCCCTGCGGGCACAATCACTTCCTGAGGAAAGAATAAGTGCTCTTTAATTTCCACCACCACTTCAGGTAAAGCGAACGCAAGGGGCGTATAAAAAGCATAAAGGGCTGAAAAAAAGAATAAAGAAATTTTAGAGTATGTAGTCATTGGAAAATGCCACCCTAACTTCTAATCCCCCGAGCGAACTTTCATCTAAAGAGAGCTCAGCCCCGTGTAATACAACGATTTGTTCTACAATGGCTAGCCCCAAGCCGCTTCCCGAATGAGGGGAGCTGTTAGATGCTCTTTTGAATCGGTTTAGCACGACAGCGCGCTGGTCAGCAGGGATACCTGGCCCAGAATCACAGACGCTTAAAATAAGCTCGTCTTTCCGTCGTTCAATCTTAATTATTATTTGTGCACCGCAAGGCGAGTATTTACTCGCATTGCTCACTAAGTTCTGAAGCAAGGTGTAAAGGACAAATTGAGAACTTAGCAACCAGGCCTCTTTTCCTTCCAGTGCTATTTCTTGGTTTTTATTTTCAATAGCGCCGTATAGGTCACTAATTACCTCTTGCGCGACCACGTGCACATTTACAGGTTCTCGCTGTTCTGCAAACGTTTCTGGGCTGGTGCGAGTAAGCAAAAGGAATTGATTTACCGCGTGGATCATTCTGTCAGTGTCTGCTTTAAGGGGAGCTAACACGTGGCCTTTTTCACCTAACTCGTTCGCTATATTGTGAATGTTTATTTTCATCACGCTGAGCGGAGTTCTAAGCTCATGCGCTGCGTTTGATGCGAATTGCTGCTCTCGTTCGAACGCTGAATTTAGTCGCGTGAACATAGTGTTTAACGTACTAACAACAGGGCTAAGTTCACTGGGCTCACGGGATAACGCAAAGGTAGAAAAATCATTACCCTGTCGGCTGGCAAGGAGTTTTGATAGGTGTTTTAACGGCGATAGTCCCCAAGTAATGCCAAAAAAGAGAATGAATGCAAGAATAGGCACACTAATTATAAAAGGGGTGATGGCGGCTACAGTTAGCGAGTCAGTTAAAGTGAAGCGACTACTTACGGGTTGAGCCACCATATACCAGCTATCATTATTCGGGTTAAACCGGGTATGTACCCGCCAGCGTGTACCCAGTGCGTTTACTTCAGAAAAGCCCTCGGAGAAGCTGGTTAATGGCGTGCTTAGCGCGTCAGTAGATGAGCTGGCCAGCTTACCATGTTTCCATACTTGGAAGAAAAGTGTCTGTTGCTGTGTGCGGGTGCCGCTATCTACGTAAGAGATTGCGCGGGATAGCTCAACTAATTCGTTATCTAACAAGGTATTCGATATACCCAGCGTTGCGCGGTAGCCTTTAAGTGCTGCACTAAATATCACTAAAACAAGCGCGCTGATCAGTGTTAGAATTAGAAAGCGGCGAATTGAAGACAATTCACTCCCCCGATTTTGAAATGCAATAACCGACGCCTCGAATAGTCTTAATAAACTCAGGAGGCATTTTTTTACGCAAATTACTCACGTGTACTTCTATTGTGTTGCTTGCCACTTCCTCTCCCCACTCATAAAGTTTATTTTCCAGCTGATCTTTACTCAGTATGCGCCCTGCGTTTTCAATAAGCGCTTTTAGTAGCATGAGTTCACGTCGAGGTAAGTGAACGTTTTGATTGTCGATAGTAAGCGTATGATGGGCAGTATCAAGGCTGACATTCTTAACACTAACAATGGTGTGAGATGCTGTGCTCAGACGACGCTCAAGTACTCTAATCCTAGCTAACAGTTCTTCTATTTCAAACGGTTTAGGTAAGTAATCGTCGGCGCCTGCATCTAAGCCAGAGATTTTGTCTAGCGTTTTGTCCCGTGCAGTTAAGATCAAAACAGGAAGCGTTGCGTTTTTCTTTCGAATAGATTTTAGTACGTCGAGGCCATCTGTGTCGGGTAAACCCAAGTCAAGAATGACAATGTCACTTTGGCCCGCTCGAAGCGTTGCAAGGGCATCTGCGCCTGAATAAACACAGTCTACCGTGAAGTTGGCATTCTTTAGTGAAAGGGCGAGGGCGTCAGACAACGGCCTATCGTCCTCTACAAGCAGTACACGCATAAAAAACTCATTGATAAAAAACAAATCAAAACACTAAACGAGAGACCTTAAGAAAACCTTAAGTGCTTAGTGTTTTACTCTGACATCTCTTTTTCGAGCGCGCGTATTGCTATATCTTTGTATTTATCCCAACGCGCGTAATCTAGTTTATAAGGTATTGTTGGGTTGCCGAGCTTGTGAATTTTTCTACTTTCAGCATCGGCAAGCATTTCTGCTTTTCTGTGCCCTTCGAAGCTATTGAAGATACGTTCGAGTTCTCCATCGTCTAGAATCCTGATAAGACCTAATCTCAATCTATTCGCGAGGGCAGGGTTATCTGGGCTAACAAAAAAGTACTCATAGTTGGGGTATTTTAATAGGTGGAACTGCTCTAAAGAGACATGCTTATCTTTGTGGCGTTCTAAATCGCGGTGTACTTCGATAATATTGCGGGGAAAGGCGTCGACAAGGTTGCGAGAGACCATTGAATACATTGAGCCAAACCACGAACTCCAATCTTCTCCTTCAACTCTGTACCCATTAGCCGTTAAGACATCCATATCTGGCCAATCAGTGCCTTGAACCATTGTAAGGTTTTTCAAGGTTCGGCTATCGGCATCTTCGGTGAGTTCGCTTTGCCGGGATGGGTTAATAACAAGCACTCTGAATCCAGCAAATCCTTTGAGTAAAGGAAGCTTAATAGGAATGAGCTTTTGTTCTCGAGTCTGGTTCGTTACGCTCCACAGTACGTCTGCTTCTCCCTTTAATAGGGATAGCATCTGACGACTTTGCGTCATGGGCTGAGGATGAGGGACAAGGGTTATATCGCCATATTCCTTTGTTGCCTTAAATACGGCATTGAGCACAGCTACGTGATAACTTCCATAATCATCATCGGCAAACGCACGTGTATATACTAACTCCTCAGCATTTACACTGGACAAAAGTAGCGTGTGTAGCATCATCATTGAAGCTACGAAGCGAGACATTTTCATTTGTTTTTATATTGGTTCCGAACACAACAGTTTGACGTTACCTTAAATCTGTTTCTGTGTCATCGGCAGATGATGGAATTTTATCCATATTTTTTGTGCTTAGGGGTTCGCATTTATGTCAATTCCTGTATAATTCGCGCCCTGCCCAGTTACGCCCACCTTTGGGAAGGTGGAAGAATCAGCCGGCTCGAAGGGGTCTTTGTGTTGATTTTAAGGTGATTTCTGGTGTTCAGAAATCAGTAACGACGATATTATTCGGGTGAATTTGAAAATGAAAACTTTTGTTGCTAAGCCAGAAACGGTACAACGTGACTGGTATGTGGTAGACGCCACAGACAAAACTCTAGGCCGTTTGGCTTCTGAAATCGCACTACGCCTTCGTGGCAAGCACAAGCCAGAGTACACGCCTCACGTGGACACTGGTGATTACATCATCGTAATCAATGCTGAAAAAGTAGCGGTAACAGGCCGTAAAGCGCAAAACAAAATGTACTATGCGCACTCTGGTTACCCAGGTGGTCTTAAAGAGACAAACTTTGAAAAACTAATTGCTCACAAGCCTGAAATGGTTCTTGAAAAAGCAGTTAAAGGCATGTTGCCAAAAGGTCCTCTAGGCCGTGCAATGTTCCGTAAAATGAAAGTTTACGCTGGTGCAGAACATTCGCACGCAGCACAGCAACCACAAGTTTTGGACATTTAAGGAGCTATTAACATGGCAGATACACAATACTACGGCACAGGCCGCCGCAAAAGTTCTACTGCTCGTGTGTTCCTACGTCCAGGCACAGGTAGCATTAAAGTAAACCAACGCGCTCTAGACGAGTACTTTGGTCGTGAAACAGAGTGCATGGTTGTTCGTCAGCCACTTGAACTTGTTGAAATGACTGAGAAGTTCGACCTTTACATCACTGTTAAAGGTGGTGGTTCTAACGGTCAAGCGGGTGCAATCCGTCACGGTATCACTCGTGCTCTTATGGAGTATGATGAAGCACTACGTCCAGCACTTCGTAAAGCTGGCTTCGTTACTCGTGACGCACGTCGCGTTGAACGTAAGAAAGTGGGTCTTCACAAAGCGCGTAAGCGTCCACAATTCTCAAAACGTTAATTTTTGCGTTTTTTGTATTGCAAAAACCCGGCTTATGCCGGGTTTTTTATTGCCTGCGTTTTACTGGTCATTGTTGGTTTTTTAGTGTACAGCAAAGTGCGAAGGCCCCTTCATTTCATAACAAAGGTTTAATTTCTACCCCTTATCCTAGTAAATATTCTTCAAAACCTTGATTTTAGGTCTTTCCCTCACTAAACCTAAACACACCTTTTGAATTAAATTATCGCTTAAATATCAGTAAAACCTTGTGTTTATAAGGGCTTTTCTTTTATCATTTGCGGTCGAAAATTTTGAAAACTTTCGTGACCTCGTAAACCAGTAAATTTTTGCTGTTACGTCGCTGTCATGACAAGCCATATGATGTATGACGCAAGCGTGATAAAACCAGTATAAGCTTGGGTTACACATCATAATTATCCAAACCTGGAGAAATGTGGATGAGCAATGTATCTGTAGATGCAACAGAGTCTGCACACAATGAAAACCAGCCAGAAAACAACACCCGTCGTCGGTTCTTGACCGTTGCCACGTCGGTAGTTGGTGGTGTAGGTGTCGTTGGTGCTGCTGTGCCTTTTATTGCGTCCTGGAATCCGAGCGCCAAAGCGAAAGCCGCCGGTGCTGACGTTGAAGTAGATATCAGCGGGATTGAGCCTGGACAGTTAGTACGTGTAATGTGGCGAAGCAAGCCTGTATGGATTGTACGTCGTACGCCAGAAATTCTTGAAGAATTAGGCACTCACGAAGATAAGCTGAAAGATCCTAACTCTGAAGCTGAGCAGCAACCTACTTTTGCTCAAAACCGTTTTCGCTCAATGAAAGAAGAATACCTGATTCTAGTGGGTATTTGTACGCACCTTGGTTGCTCTCCACAGCACCTTAAAGATGGCGCTTTCGAAGAAGTGGTTGAAGGCGTACCAGATGGTTTCTTCTGCCCGTGTCACGGGTCTAAGTTTGATATGGCAGGACGTGTATTCCAAAACGTACCGGCACCATTAAACCTAGTTGTGCCGCCTTATCAGTTCGTTGATGACAACACCGTTATCATCGGCTCAGAAGCGGAGGTTGCTTAACATGAATGCTTTCCTAGGTTGGATTGAAGAACGCATCCCATTGATGCGCGTTGCGAACATGCACGCCCTTCAATATCCTGCTCCAAAGAACATGAACTTTTGGTACGTGTTCGGTTTCCTAGCTACTATCGTTTTGGTAAACCAAATTGTTACTGGTATTTGGTTGACTATGAACTTCGTTCCATCTTCAGAAGGCGCGTTCGCTTCTGTTGAATACATCATGCGTGAGATCGACTACGGTTGGATCATCCGTTACATGCACAGTACTGGCGCATCGGCGTTCTTTATTGTGGTATATCTACACATGTTCCGCGGCATGATTTATGGTTCTTACCAAAAGCCTCGTGAGCTTCTATGGGTGTTTGGTATGTTTATCTACCTAGCGCTTATGGCAGAAGCATTCATGGGTTATGTACTGCCTTGGGGACAAATGTCTTACTGGGGTGCGCAGGTAATCGTATCACTGTTTGGTGCTATTCCTGTTGTAGGTCCTGACCTTGTTATCTGGCTTCAGGGTGACTACGTTATCTCTGGCGCTACGCTTAACCGTTTCTTCGCACTTCACGTAATTGCGCTGCCTCTGGTTATCGTTATTCTTGTGTTCCTTCACATCATCGCTCTTCACGAAGTGGGCTCTAACAACCCAGACGGTATTGCGATTAAGCACAAGAAAGGCTCACTGCCTGAGTCTGAGAAGACTAAATATGAAATTCACGAGTACTACACAAGCAAGTACGACATTGCTGATGACGTGTTACCGTTCTTCCCGCACATTGTTCTTAAAGACCTTGTGGCGTTCTGCGTGTTCTTAGCACTATTCACTTATGTGCTGTTCTTTGCCCCTGAAATGGGTGGTAAGTTCCTGGAACACCCTAACTTTGAAATTGCTAACCCGCTGAAGACTCCTGCGCACATTTTCCCTGTTTGGTACTTCACGCCGTTCTACGCCATTTTGAAAGCGGTACCTGATAAGCTGTTCGGTGTACTTGCCATGTTTGGTGCTATTGCTGCGCTATTTGCTCTGCCTTGGGTTGACCGTGGTCGCGTTAAATCATGGCGCTATCGCTGTGGCCTACACAAAGTAAACCTAATTGTGTTCGCTATCGTGTTTGTTTTCCTTGGTTACCTAGGTGGTACGCCGCAAGAAAACTGGAAAATCATTGCCTCGCAAATCGCAACAGTAATGTACTTCGGTTTCTTCATTGCACTGTTCCTATACAGCAAAAACGAAAATACTAAACCAGTGCCAGAGAGGATTTCTAAATGAAAAAAATGATGTGCTTTTTAGCCTTCTTCCTACCTGGCGTCGCGTTTGCGGCAGGCGGGAACGTACACCTAGATGAAGCGCCTATCGATTTGACTGATAAGGCGTCTTTACAACGCGGTGCACAGTTGTTCATGAACTACTGTTTGGGCTGTCACTCAATGAAGTATCAGCGCTATCAGCGTTCATTCCAAGATTTGGGTATTCCTGATGAACTAGGCCAAGAGTATTTGCAGTTCACGGGTGACAAGGTGTCTGACTATATCACTCGTGCAATGCCTGAAGAGGCAGCAGCAGGGTGGTTTGGTGCTGCTCCACCAGATCTAACGCTAGTGGCTCGTGTTCGTGGTGAAGACTGGATTTACACTTACCTGCGCTCTTTCTATGTTGACGAAAGCCGCCCGTTTGGTGTTAATAACACAGTGTTCCCAGAAGTGGGTATGCCACACGTGCTTCAGCCACTTCAAGGTACGCCAACGCGCACTTATGAAGAGCAAATGGTTGATGGTGAGATGGTCAAGCGTTATGTAGGCATTAAGTCAGATGGTACTGGCGCAATGTCTCCTGACGAGTACGACCAAGCCGTTGCCGATATCGTGAACTTCTTGGAGTACACAGGTGAGCCTGCGAAACTTGAATCTCACAAAATCGGTAAGTGGGTGCTTATCTTTATCGCAGTATTGTTCGTATTTGTTTACTTATTGAAGAAAGAATACTGGCGAGGAGTGCACTAATCGCACAGATTTATGTATAATATGAAAAGGGGGCTTCTCGCCCCCTTTTTTGGTATTTACTCGTGCTACCTGAAAACCCTTTTGTATAGGGTGTTCAGGTAGCACGAGTTAACGTAATAAGCTTACCGTTTGTAAGCGTAAACTTGTTTCTCGACGGAGGAAATTGAATGGCCGTAGCCGCGAATAAACGTTCTATTATGACGTTGTTCTCTGACACAATTGATATTTATAGCCACCAGGTGCGTATTGTGTTGGCAGAAAAAGGTGTGGGTGTTGAAATCAGCTACACAGATCCTAGCAACCTGTCTGAAGATCTGTTGGAGTTAAACCCTTACGGTACTGTTCCAACTCTAGTTGATCGCGAGCTTGTACTTTACAAGTCGCACATCATCATGGAATACCTTGATGAGCGTTTTCCTCATCCACCACTTATGCCGGTATATCCAGTATCTCGTGGTCAAAGCCGCCTGATGATGCACCGCATTGAACAGGATTGGTACTCACTTGCAGCTCGAATTTTCCGTGGCGAAGGTGACGTTGAAGCAGCACGTAACGATTTACGTGAAGCTTTGTTATCACTAGCTCCAGTATTTGGTGAAATGCCTTATTTCATGAGCGAAGAGTTCAGCTTAGTTGATTGCTACCTTGCTCCGCTATTATGGCGTCTACCTGCGTTAGGTATCGAATTGAACGGTGCTGGCAGCAAAGAAATTAACGCTTACATGAACCGCATTTTCTCTCGCAGTTCGTTTAAAGCGTCTTTGACTGACCAAGAGCGCGAGATCCACAACCCGCTATGACATCTATGACGTCAAACCAGCCCTATTTACTTAGGGCTTTTTATGAGTGGATTGTCGATAACGACCTAACGCCGTACATTGTGGTTGATGCCATGAACGAGTTGGTAGAAGTACCACAAGAGTTCGTAAAAGACGGTCAAATCGTCTTGAACGTATCGCCAAGTGCGTGTGTTAACTTTTCTCTTGATTTAGATGGCCTGTCGTTTCAAGCACGCTTTTCTGGGCAACCTAGAAGATTAAGCATGCCATGTGAGGCGGTAATGGCCATTTACGCGCGAGAAAACGGCGCGGGTACTGTGTTCGCGACAGAAGAAGATGTAGCGCGTGCTCAGCAAGAGCGCAGTGAAGAGCCTGAAGACTTATCACAACCAAGCGGTCCAACCTCTTTAGAAGACGCTGACGCAAGTGACGTGCAAGACGCGCCTGTACCACCTAAAAAGGGTAAGCCTACCCTTAAAGTTATTAAATAGCGGATTGAGCCGCTCGTATGGCCGCGATTTAAAAACTTTGTGAGTATTGAATTAGCCTGGCTTTGTGAAGCTTTTCGCGTAAGCAGAGCCAGCTATTATCCCTTCCATTATCCCTAACAGATACTTCACTTTAAACTCAAAGCACCTGTTCTACGCGTCGCTAATTGTTGTTGAACTATAAAATCTAAGAGTTGATAAAGTAAACACTATTGAAAACGGTGGGCAGCTGGTACAAACCGTATAGGGAGTAGATTACAGGCTCAATATCAACGGGCATACTGCCGAATCGCTTAGTGGCTAAGCAAGTATTTAACACCAGCTATTCTTCAAGCCTAGACTCAAATTAAAAATAAAGTTGCCGTACCTAGGAAGGCGAAAATACCGACTACATCGGTAATAGTGGTTAAGATAACGCTACCTGCTAGTGCCGGGTCTATTTTAAGACGCTTCATGATCATCGGTAATGTTGCGCCCGCTAACGCCGCAGCAATCATGTTTATCATCATGGCAAACGCAATGATAATGCCCAGCATGTAATCTTGTTTCCAGAGCGCAATGACAGAGGCAATTAAAATAGCCCATATAGCGCCATTTAAAAAGCCTATCGCGATTTCTTTACTGATCAGCCAGCGCGAGTTACTGGCATTAACGTGACCTAACGCCATACCGCGAATAACAAGGGTTAGGGTCTGGTTTCCTGCTACGCCGCCCATGCTTGGCACAATAGTGTTCAAAATAGCTAATACCGCTAATTGACTTAGCGCCGCTTCAAATAAGTCACTTACCATTGCAGCCATTAGCGCAGTAACAAGGTTTACTGCCAACCATACCGATCTGCGCTTAGTACTTTGCATGACGGGGGCAAAAGTATCTTCGTCGTCATCTAGACCCGCCATACTCATCATCGAGTGTTCGGCGTCTTCGCGAATGATATCTACCACGTCATCAATGGTAATTCGGCCCACCAGCCGGTTGTTTTCATCAACCACTGGCGCTGATAGCCAGTTATAGCGCTCGAACAGACTGGCGACTTCGTCATCAGGCATATTTACCGGAATGGCTTCCGACTCTTCATCCATGACTTCTGATACCTTATTATCGGTTTCAGCGGTCAGTAAACGCGCTACAGGAACAATACCAACCAAGTTATCGGTTCGGTTAACTACGTAAAAGGTATCGGTGTTTTCCGGAAGCTCCCCTTTCAATCGAATATAGCGCAGTACCACATCAACCGTGACGTCAGGTCGTAAGGTGATGGTATCTGTGTTCATGATGAAACCAGCGGTCTCTTCACCATAAGATAGGGCTTGTTCTGCACGTAAACGGTCTTGCGCATCCATTGAGTCGAGAATGTCGGCAAGAACGGGCTCTGGCAGGCTGCTTAGCGTTTCGGCTAAGTCGTCGGTGTCCATCTCTTCAAGTGCATCAACCACATTGGCCGGAAGCATCTTGGTAATAATACCGTTTCGTACATCATCAGACAGTTCCTCTAAGATGTCGCCGTGAAAGTCGCTATCAATGAGTTCCCATAATTCGTCACGGGTTCTACTCGGGCTCGATTCCAGTATGTGGGCGACATCAGAAGGGGGAAGTTCAAGCAGAAGCTTACGTACTGAGACAAACTGACCGTTAGTCAACGCGGCATTAAGGGCGCGTAACTGGGTTTGTACGTATTTAGAAACAAGCGCTTCTGCCATAAGGCGTTATTCCTACCTGCTATTAAGATGAACGGTGAAGGCTTTAAAGCCTAAGTGGGCGTAGAATATCGCAATTACGATGAGTCTGTCATGAAAATTGCGTGGCTTTTGCGCAGTATAACTATAAAACGGCGCTAAACGTTTAATAAGTAATCAGGTGACGGATTTAAACTATTCGTCTTCGTTAAACTTACCTTCTATGAGCTCTTCAATGGCAGCAAGGGCGTCAACATCATCGTTTCCATCTACAATAACATCTACTTGTTCACCTTGATGGCTTTCCAGCATCATTAAACCAAGAACGCTGCTGGCGTCAGCCTCTTTATCGCCTTTCTTTAAAATAATTTTGGCGTCGAACTGATTGGCAAGCTTCACTAATTGGGTCGCTGCTCTTGCATGTAATCCCAGCTTATTTACGATGGTTAGCGTTTTTTTAATTGTCATTACTGGTTTAGCTCTCGATGGCGAATTTGTACATCTGGGTGTATTTCGCTGAAGGTTTTCGACAGAGTTTGGGCAATATACACAGAGCGGTGTTGCCCGCCTGTACAGCCAATAGCGACTGTTACGTAACTTCTGTTGTTGCGCTCTAAATGAGGTAGCCAGGTGGTAATTAAATTCTGAATTTGCCAGATGAACTTGGTAACAACGGGTTGAGAGCCTAAGAAAACCTCAACGGGCGCATCAAGCCCTGTTAGGTGCTTCAGGTCAGGCTCCCAGTGAGGATTAGGTAAAAAGCGCGCATCAAAAACATAATCGGCATCTTTCGGAATACCGTGTTTGAAGCCAAAAGATTCAAACACCAGCACTAAGCGGGAGCTTTTCTTACCGAGTATTCGCTCGCGTATCAACTCAGCAAGTTGGTGAATAGTCAGTTTGTCTGTATCTAAATACAAGTCTGCCCGTTCAGCGATAGGGGCTAGCAAGGCTGACTCTGCCCTTATGGCTTCAGATAGAGACTTATTGAGCTTCGCAAGGGGATGCAGACGTCGGGTTTCGCTGAAGCGTTTTACCAGCACATCATCGCTGGCATCGATATAGACAATGGTCATTGACCACGACGACGGAAGATAATCTAAAATTTCTACCAGATCATCAGGGTTTTTCGGCAAGTTACGCACATCAATGCTCACCGCCACTTGGTCGTATTCATCAACAACAGTGTGGGTTAGGGTAGGAAGTAGGTTTACAGGAATGTTGTCAACGCAGTAGTACCCTAAATCTTCCAATGCGCGAAGTGCGACAGACTTACCAGACCCCGAACGACCACTGATTATAATCAGCTTCACCTAACTTCTCCCAAATCTTCTGGTTTTATCGCATACGCTTTATTGTCTTAAGCGCCTTGGTCACGACCTCGCTAAGGCGCTTAAATCTTTAACTTAGTGCAGAAAGAATATCATCGCTTGTACTGGCACGACGTATCGCTTTAATCGTTTCTTTATCGCTTAGTTTACCGGCTACCGTGGCCAATGTTTGTAGATGGCCTTCGGTTTGCTCTTCAGGAACAAGTAACGCGAAAAATATATCTACCGGCTTTTCATCGAGCGCGTCAAAATTAATGGCTGGCGTACTGGTGACAACAATAGCTATCACCTTTTCTAAACCTGGCAAGCGCCCATGTGGTAACGCAATGCCATTGCCGATTCCGGTACTACCCATACGCTCTCGAGACATCAAACTATTAAGTACCGTTGCCTGATCGATGTTCTCGTTATTTTTGGCAGCGATATCTGCGATGATCTCAAGAATTCGTTTTTTACTATTACACTGAACCGCACACTCGGTGCGGTCCAGACTTACGATGGCTTGTATATCCATACTTATTTAACTACTAATGTTTTTTCAGTTTTTCCTTATGCTTGATTACCTGCCGGTCGAGTTTATCAACCATGCTGTCAATCGCCGCATACATGTCGGTATTTTCTGAGGATGCGAATACTTCAGCGCCACTTAAATGAACGGTCGCTTCGGCTTTTTGATTTAATTTTTCAACGTTCAGGATGACATGCACATTAGAAATGTGATCAAAGTGACGTTCAAGTTTGCTGAACTTCGTATCGACATAATTACGCAAAGAGTCGGTGATTTCGACATGATGACCAGTAAGGTTGATTTGCATATTTCGTCTTCCTTATATTATTAAGCCTGTTTAAATTAGGCTCTTGCGTTGGTTCGACGGCGGGATCGACAATGATTCCCGGTATTTTGCTATTGTTCGCCGGGCAACTTTAATGCCTTGTTCGGCCAACAATGAAGCAATCTTGCTATCGCTTAGTGGCTTGCTCGGCTTTTCAGCCGCCACTAGCTTTTTGATCAATGCACGAATCGCGGTAGATGAGCACTCACCACCAGACTCTGTTGCTACGTGGCTAGAGAAGAAGTATTTCAATTCAAATATACCACGTGGTGTATGCATATACTTTTGCGTTGTGACGCGTGAAATCGTTGATTCGTGCATATCTACCATTTCTGCTACATCGTTAAGCACCATAGGTTTCATCATTTCCGGGCCATGTTCAAAAAAGCCCATTTGCTGTTGCACAATACAGTTTGCCACCTTCATTAAGGTTTCGTTGCGAGATTCAAGGCTCTTAATGAACCACTTAGCCTCTTGCATGTGTGAGCGGATGAATTGTGAGTCGCTACTATTTTTGGCACGACGACTCATTGCAGCGTATTGTTGATTTACGCTCAACTTAGGCAGGCTGTCGGGGTTAAGCTCAACCACCCAACGGCCATTCTTTTTGGCGACCGAGACATCAGGAATAACGTACTCAGGCTCTTTAGTAACTAAAGCACTACCTGGGCGAGGATTCAAGGTTTGTAATAAACGCATTGCCTCGCGCAGCTGATCTTCCTTCAAGCGGCTCTTACGCATTAACGTGCGATAATCTTTACTGCTTAATAGGTCTGAATATTCTTCTATAAGCTGTTTGGCTTCGTTAAGCCATGGTGTGTCTTCTGAGAACTGGCGCAGTTGCACCATTAGACATTCCTGCGGCGAGCGGGAGCCCGAACCAATGGGGTCGAACATCTGAATACGCTTAAGTACGCATTCTATTTCGTCCATTTCTATAGGCTCTTCCATATCCTCAGAGTTTACCGCGTCAAGAATGTCTTCAAGGGTCACGGTTAAATAGCCAGACTCGTCAATAGAGTCGATAATTGCCGTAGCAATGGCGCGGTCAGTATCTGAGAAATGGGTCAATCGCATCTGCCACGACAAATGTTCCTGAATATCCTCGGTGGTTTCGCCTTGAAATATTTGTTCATCGTCATTTGAAGGACCTGGCGCTGGGGCCGATGACGCTGAATAGTATTCATCCCATGTGCTGTCGATAGGCAATTCATCGGGAAGGTCGTTTTTTTCTAACGCGTCACCCGCTTCCAATGTATCGCTAGACGCTGTCGCAGACGCTTCTGTCACGCTATCGTCGCTATCGATATTATTTTTTTCTACTTGCGGCTCGTCGTTACCTTCTTCAACTTCCAATAAAGGGTTTGAATCGAGGGCTTCTTGAATCTCCTGCTGAAGATCAAGCGTAGATAGCTGCAGCAGTTTTATCGCCTGCTGAAGCTGGGGTGTCATGGTAAGTTGTTGGCTAAATTTTAGCTGTAAAGATGGTTTCATCTACGTCTTATTTAAATGCTCTAAATTGAATACACCAGAGCGAAATTGAAAAATGACAATTCAGTTACACTAACTATAGCCTGAATTGTTCGCCTAGGTATACATCCCTTACTTTTTGATTACTTAAAACCTGTTCCGCTGTTCCTTGCGCGATAAGCTCGCCATGACTCACAATGTACGCTTTCTCACAAACATCCAATGTTTCTCGCACGTTATGGTCGGTGATAAGGATTCCAATACCCCTATCTCGAAGATGCTGTATTATCTTCTTTATATCATTAACTGATATTGGATCAACACCAGCAAACGGTTCGTCTAATAAAATAAATTGCGGATTAGCTGCTAGTGCGCGTGCTATTTCAACACGCCGTCGTTCACCACCGGACAAACTCATCCCTGTACTATTACGTATATGGTTAATATTAAATTCATCAAGTAGCGCGTCAGCTTCTTCTTCCTGCTGCTGTGAATTTAAATCCTTACGGGTTTGCAAAATGGCCATGATATTTTCATGTACCGTAAGCTTTCTGAAAATTGATGCCTCTTGCGGAAGGTAGCCAATTCCGCGGCGTGCACGCTCGTGCATGGGCTGATGAGTAAGCTCATTATCATCGATTTCAATCTTGCCTTTATCCAGGTTAACCAATCCCACAATCATATAAAATGTAGTGGTCTTACCAGCGCCGTTAGGCCCAAGTAAGCCAACAATTTGACCCGTCGAGACAGAAAGACTGACGTCGCGTACTACCTGACGCGATTTATATGCCTTAGCAAGGTTGGTTGCGCTCAAAGTTGCCATTGCTATTGATTGTCCCCACTGTCTTTATCTCCTTTCTTCGATGATGCCTTGCGAATGGATTCAGGAGTAAATACCGTAGTCACTCGACCTTCTCCGTTTTCGCCCGCACCACCAGTAGCAAGTAACTGCTCAGTAATCATGTCGAAAGTAATGTTGTCACCTTGCACTTTACTGGTGTCTTGTTGAAGTTCCGCGTTTCCTGAAAGAGAAATCGTGCGATTGATCACCTCATAACGAATTTCGTTTGCCTTGGCAGACACCGGAGTACCGTCTTCTAGTGTTTGAGAATAACTGGCTGGTTTACCTCTGGCGATAAAAATTTCGCGGCCACTACCTTCACTCGCGATAACTTCCACTTCGTCGGCTTCAATTACCAGCGAACCTTGGGTAATCAGTACATCTTCTTTATACAACGCCGTTTTATTTTTACCGTCGATAAATTGAGTATTTGAGCCTATTTTAATGGGCTGCGAAAAATCATCTTCGCTTGCGTTTACCGCACCGCTAGCGATGACAAGTAAAAGGCTAGTTGCTAGGGGAATAAGTGGTTTGTACATGATCTAAAAGCTCGTATTCTTGTGTGCGTAAATTCGCGTTAAACCCATTGCTCAAAATGACATATTGGGTACCCTGTATTTCAACGACTTGATCAGATGTCATTTGTTTGGTGTCTAAATTAATCTGAATGTATTCGGTTGAGAGGCTTTTGACAAAGTCATCGCTGGTTTGGTTCTCGATAACAACCTGGTTTTCTAATTGAATCAGATCGTTGTTGTAGAGCGTTCCTTCTTGCGCCGTCACCACCCAAGGAGACGTAGCGTTCTCAGTATACAGTGTATACTTGGGCTGTTGGAACAATACAAAACCTAGCTGGTCGTAGTGCTCCATTGATTCGGCAAATACCTTGTGGTTTAACTCGCCTTCTTGGTTGTAAAGGGTAGTGGTCAAGTTCTTCGCTTTATAGGCAGGTTTTAAGGCGCCATTCTCGCTGCTGCCTTGTGATTCTGGCTGCTCTTCCATCCACGTAGGTACATACATCAGCAACGCCAAGATAAACAGCGCCGATATACTTAAGCCTAAGCGATTAAAGCCAAATTGGCTCATACACTTGCTCCAAAAATCTCATTCGCTACGCCTTTGGCGTGTAAAATAGTATCTGATATCTCGCGCACCGCGCCAAATCCGCCTGGCAAGGTGGTTATCCAGTTCGCTTGTTTTGCCACGAAAGGGTGTGCGTCGGCAACCGCTATTTTAATCGCCACATGCTTATACATGCCGGTATCAGGCATGTCGTCGCCCACCGCGGCAACCTCGTCAGCGCTTAAACCAAGATTTTCTATCAATGTGCTCAATGCGTCAGCTTTGTTTTCTTCACCTTGAATAATGTGGGCTACGTTGAGCGCATTCATTCTGTTTTCTACAATTGCGGAACGACGCCCGGTAATAACCGCTACGTTAACACCGTTACTGACTAGGGCTTTCACCCCATAACCATCACGAGTATGGAAAGCTTTCAGTTCTTCACCGTCGTTGCCTAAATAAATTCGACCGTCTGAAAACACGCCGTCCACATCACATACCAATAACTTAACGTTAGCCAGCGCATCGAAAAGCCCGTCATCCATTTCCGTGTACAAGGTTATTGTCATTTATAGCACTCCAGCTTTAAGTAGCATATGCATGTTAAACGCGCCCACTGGTTTGCGCTCGTTATCCGTGACCATTAATGCACTAATCTTATGAGTTTCCATTAAGTTTAATGCTTCGACAGCAAGTTGTTCGGCTGTGGTTGTTTTACCGCCTTTGGTCATAACACTTTCGACGGTTGCGCTATGTACGTCAATGCGAGCATCTAAAATGCGCCGTAGATCACCGTCAGTAAATACGCCTGTTAGGGTACCATCAGTGTCAAGCACCCCAGTCATTCCTAGCCCTTTTTTAGAAATTTCGAGCAAAGCATCAGCCACCGATGCGTTTAACTCGATAAGCGGAATATCACTGCCAGTTAGCATGATGTCTCGCACCTTAAGCAACAGTTTACGCCCTAAGCTTCCCCCAGGGTGTGATAACGCAAAATCATCAGACGTGAACCCTTTCTGGTCAAGTAACGCAACGGCAAGCGCATCCCCCATTACTAATGTAGCCGTGGTGCTAGTAGTTGGAGCTAGACCAAGTGAACAGGCTTCTTTCTCAACGCTAATATCAAGGATGACATCAGCATGCTGCCCTAGCGAGCTTGAAGCACTGTTGGTCATGGCTACCACTGGAATACCTAAGCGTTTGACTACAGGCAATAAGTTTACAAGCTCATTGGTTTCACCAGAGTTGGATATGGCTAATAAAACATCGCCTTTGCCCAACATTCCTAGGTCGCCGTGATTGGCTTCACCAGGGTGCATAAAAAAAGCAGGTGTACCTGTGCTAGCCAGCGTGGCGGCAATTTTATTACCTATATGCCCAGATTTCCCCATACCGCAAACCACAACCTTTCCCTGACAGGCAAAAAGAATATCGCAGGCTGTAATAAAGTCGTCGTTTAAGCGCTCACTTAAATTGGCAATGGCCTGCGTTTCAATTTCAATAACGCGCTTCGCCGAGTCGATATAGTTCATCTGAGTTTGTGTATTCATGGTTATCCGAAAAGCCAAAATTGGTAGCCGATAAAGCAGGCCAGAAATAAGCATCCGTTTGTTCTTGATATTGTACGCTTTCCTATTAAATCGAAACTGAACAGGAACAGTAATAGCGTTAAACCTAACATAACGTACATATCGCGATTATAAACGTCGGGGTCTAATAAACCGGGAGCAATGAGGCCAGGCATACCTAGCACAGCCAGCAAGTTGAAAATATTAGAGCCTATTATGTTGCCCAGCGCTAGGTCGTCTTCACCCTTTAATACGCCGGCAATACTCGCAGCAAGTTCAGGAAGACTTGTGCCCAATGCGATTATTGTTAAGCCTATGACTAGGTCTGATATTCCCATATATCGCGCAATTTCTACCGCAGAGTTCACTAAAAAGTGTGCACTTAAAGGTAATATAACAAGACCAACGCCTATCCAAATCAGCGCAGAGGTATTAGATACGCCTTTTGGAATCTCATCAGCGGTCTCTGCAACAAGGGGGTCTTCTTTATCAACCTGTAGTGACAACCATGCCATCATTGCCAGCACGAAAATGAATAGACCCAGCAAGATAATTCCTTCGTAAGACTTGAGTTCGCCGTCGAACATAAAGCCAATAGCAATTAATGAGATGATAAGAAGAGCAGGGAGTTCACGCTTTAACGTTGTAGATGACACTAGTAGCGGTTTAACTAGCGCGGTAATGCCTAGCACCAGAGCGATATTCGTTATATTGGAGCCTAATGCATTACCTACGGCGGTATTCATATTGCCATTCGCAGAGGCAATGGCAGAAACCACAATTTCAGGTGCCGAAGATCCCATAGCGACAATCGTTAACCCAATCATCATTGGAGATATGCCAATGTTTTTTGCTAATGCCGAAGCACCGTATACAAAACGGTCAGCGCTCCAACTCAGTATAACCAGCCCTACAATAAAAATGACGATGTTTAAAAGCACAACAACCTGTAATAAAAAGTATTTCGCTTGATTGTCGCAAAAAGAGTGCCATTTGCCTATGCTCGCAATGCTTTATTTTTAGCAAATAGGGTTAAATGCCGTAAATTCCCGCTGAAGGGGGCATTAGACGCGGGGACTGGCAGTAGAAATACCACATTCAGTTTCAGTTAATAAACAGGGAAATAGGATAGGAGTTGCGTGTGGGGGGGCTTCGCTTGTATCGCAGGGCTTAGGCAGGCCGCACTTAAACCCGAAAGACCTTACATTCGTCTTAATCGAACATAACTTGTAACTTTTTGACTTTGGCGAGGGTCTTGAAAACGCGTACAATGCCACAAAATTACATCGCCTAGTAAATAGAATTAGCCGGTTGGGTTAATAAACTACACTGCAGAGTAAACTTTCTCGGTATTTTGTGTTCTTAAAGTACACTATTGAGTATACTTTAAGGGCAATAGGTGCCGCAGGCATAGAAATTGAATACTCAGGTTGCTTGTATTCACTTAATAAATTTTAAAGTAGGCCGTGAGTATGATTCTTACAGCCACAATCTTACGTCAGGGGTCGACATTTAAGTAACTATGGATCATTTAGTTGAAGTAGATAACCTAACCTTTAAGCGTGGCGATCGCATCATTTACGATGAGATTTCGCTTAAGGTACCCAAAGGTAAAATTACCGCGGTAATGGGGCCAAGTGGAATAGGTAAAACCACCTTGTTGCGCCTTATCGGCGGGCAGTTAACGCCAGATCAAGGCGACGTTAAGTTCGATGGCGACTCTATTGTTTCCATGTCGAGAAAATCGCTGTATGAAACCCGACGTAGAATGAGCATGTTATTTCAAAGCGGCGCGCTTTTTACCGATATGAGCGTATTTGATAATGTGGCATTTCCTCTTCGAGAGCACACCAAACTAAGCGAAGATATTATTGCAACGATTGTCGCATTAAAGCTACAGGCTGTAGGTTTACGCGGTGCCGCTCAACTAATGCCAAGTGAACTTTCAGGCGGTATGGCAAGACGTGCAGCACTCGCTCGCGCAATCGCGCTTGACCCTGACTTAATTATGTACGATGAGCCTTTCGCCGGGCAAGATCCTATTTCGATGGGAGTACTGGTGAAGCTTATTCGCGAGCTCAATGATGCGCTTAACTTAACAAGCATTGTCGTAACTCATGATGTAACAGAAGTGCTCACCATTGCTGACTACATTTATATTCTGGCCGACAAACGCGTCATTGGTGAAGGCACGGCCCAAGAAATTAAAGAAAGTGACTCTGAACTGGTTCAACAGTTTTTGAAAGGGAAAGCGGATGGCCCCGTGCCTTTTCATTATCCTGCGCCTGATTTAAAAACGAGTTTTTTGGGAGCAGATAAATGAAGTTCTTTCAATCAACTGGGGCCAAGACCATAGGCAAGATAACGGCGATTGGCCGTGCGGCGCTTATGTTATTCGGCGCACTAATCGCGATTCCTAGAGCTAAAAATATTCCACTGACAATCAAACAGCTTTATGTGGTCGGTGTACAGTCGCTACTTATTATCATGGTGTCGGGACTATTCATCGGTATGGTTATGGCCCTACAAGGCTACACCATTTTGGTTGATTATGGCGCTGAAGGAAGTTTGGGCCCCATGGTGGCCCTGTCTCTTTTACGGGAACTCGGGCCGGTGGTTACCGCGTTGCTGTTTGCAGGTCGAGCAGGCTCTGCATTGACCGCAGAAATAGGCTTAATGAAAGCCACTGAACAGCTAAGTAGCTTAGAAATGATGGCGGTAGATCCACTAAGGCGTATCGTTGCCCCACGTTTTTGGGCCGGTATGCTCGCTATGCCAATGCTTGCCATTATTTTCAGTGCGATTGGTATTTTAGGCGGTCATTTAGTAGGTGTCGACTGGCTTGGCGTTGATGCCGGCAGCTACTGGTCAATCATGCAGTCAACGGTGGATTGGAACCAAGATGTCATTAACGGCGTAATAAAAAGCCTCGTGTTTGCCTTGGTTGTGACGTGGATTGCCATATTTAAAGGTTACGATTCTATTCCCACGTCGGAAGGGATCAGCAAAGCGACTACTGAAACGGTAGTCTATTCATCATTAGCAGTATTAGGGCTGGACTTCGTGCTAACCGCCCTTATGTTTGGTATCGAGTAGGGGATTGGAATGAGTAAGTATAAAACGGAAGTAATGGTTGGTGTGTTTGTCATGCTTACTATAGGTGCATTGTTATTATTGGCACTTAAAGTGGCAAACCAAACGGTGGCTACCGAAGGCGATACCTATACCTTATACGCGAAGTTCGACAATATTGGCGGCCTAAAACCACGTTCAGCGGTAAAAGTGGGTGGTGTAACAGTAGGGAGAGTTTCATCAATTTCACTCGACCAAGAAGATTTCACGCCGGTGGTAGAGCTGTCTATTTTAAATGAATACAACGGCTTTCCTGAAACCAGTTCGGTGTCTATTTTAACCTCTGGTTTACTCGGTGAGCAGTACGTAGGTTTCCAGCCTGGGTTTTCTTTTGATGGCGTCGCTAACCTACAAGACGGCGATTACCTTCAAGATACAAAGTCTGCATTAGTACTGGAAGACCTTATCGGGCAGTTTTTATTTAACCGCGGTAGCGACGAAGACTAGTTATTGCAACCGCGATGGATGAGCTATAAGCCGCCGCTTAAAAATTACAGAGGCTTGATGAAACAAAATCGATATTTGTCAGGTCTGCTTAAAAGAGTTTGAAGTTAGGAGAGATATTTTGAAAAAAATTATGGTAGCAATTGGCATCTTTATGATGTCTGTAGCGGGTGTAGCCAATGCACAAGACGTGAACGAGCAAAACCCTTATGAACTTGTTCAAGATGTGGCAAACCGAACCTTTGACCGCATTAAAGCTAACCAAGATGCAATTAAAGCTGACCCTGAAATGTTGCGTACTATTATGCAAGAAGAACTGGTTCCGCATATCGATTACAAATTTGCCGCTTTCATGGTGCTAGGCAAGCATTTTAAGTCTGTGCCGCAGGAAAAAATGGGTGAGTACATTAGCGTATTTCGTCAGTATCTGGTAACAACGTATGCGGTAGCAATGGGTTACTACGATAACCAAGAAGTTATTTTTGAGCCTGAATCATCGTTTGATGATAAAAAGTCGGTGACGGTACGCGCCGTGGTCCAAGATCCAAAACGCCCGGAAATTAAAATAGCGTTTAAAGTGCGCAAAGACAGCAAGACCAACGAATGGAAAGCGTATGACATGGTTGCTGAAGGTATCAGCATGCTTAACAGCAAACGCAGCGAGTTCGAGTCAATCCTGCGCCAAGAAGGCATTGATGCTGTTATTGCCCTAATGCGCGAAAAAATTGGTAAGCCTGTGGAGCTTAAGCAAGACGAGCCTATCGAAATCAAGGGAGAGGCTGAGTGAGCCTATTTGAGGTAAACGATAAAGGTGACGTGGTTGTTCACGGTCACCTTGACCGTGATACGCTGTCTAAAAACTTCTGGGAAAGCCTAGCGAGTAGTGAGCGCAATACGTTAGTTCAAAACCAACGTTGTTCAGTAGATTTGAGCGATGTAGAGCGTGCAGACAGTGCGGGTTTAGCTTGGCTTATTAATGCCGTTAGGGATGCAAAGCAAAATGGTGTTAGCATAACCCTTCATAAAATGCCGGAAAAGTTGCACAAGCTTGCAAAAATTAGCAACGCCGATGGCTTTTTACCCGTAGAATAAACACCAGTTAGCGAATAAAGAAGTAAGTTATGGAATTGTCTGAAATTGAAAAAATCTTGAAAGATGCCTTAGATCTTCACGAAGTCCACGTAAAAGGTGAAGGTTCGCATTTTAATATCATTGCAGTGAGCGATGCGTTTAATGAAATGAGTCGCGTAAAGCGCCAGCAGGCCGTGTATGCGCCTTTGGCGGATAAAATTGCAGACGGTAGTATGCATGCAATTACTATCAAGACGTTTTCAGTGAAAGACTGGGAGCGTGAGCGCCAGTTTAATATTCCTCAATAATAGGCGCTGCTCGTGGATAAACTCGTAATTAAAAAAGGCTCAGCCTTAAACGGAACTGTGCGTATCTCCGGCGCTAAAAACGCGGCGTTACCATTGTTGATGACAAGTTTGCTTACTGACTCTCCTTGTCGCTATACCAATGTTCCTCGCCTTCGCGATATTAACACTACTACCGCGCTGTTGCGTGAGCTAGGCGTTGAAGTTGCGCTTCCTGCTCCTAACGATATTGTTATTGATGCCAGTACACTTGAAAGCGTAACGGCGTCTTACGATCTTGTGCGTACTATGCGTGCGTCAATTTTAGTACTAGGCCCGCTTCTCGCGAAGCAGGGTAAAGCGAATGTATCATTACCGGGTGGCTGTGCTATTGGAGCTCGCCCTGTAAACCTTCATTTAACTGGCCTTGAAAAAATGGGCGCAAAAATTGAAGTGGACGAAGGTTATATTCGCGCTGAAGTTGATGGTCGCCTTAAAGGCGCGCGTATCTTTATGGATATGGTGAGCGTGGGCGCTACGGAAAACTTACTGATGGCAGCGGCCCTGGCTGACGGTACTACCATCCTAGAAAACGCAGCACGTGAACCGGAAATTGTTGACCTAGCAAACTGCCTTATTCAGATGGGCGCTAAAATTAGCGGTGCCGGAAGCGATAAAATTACTATCGAAGGTGTGGAAACACTCAATGGTTGTGATTATGCCGTGTTGCCTGATCGCATTGAAACAGGGACTTTCTTAGTGGCGGCTGCCGTCACAGGTGGCAAAGTTCGCTGCACAAATGCTGCGCCAGATACTCTTGATGCCGTGCTTGATAAGCTAGAACAAGCCGGAGCAAAAATTACCACAGGTGAAGACTGGATTGAACTCGACATGGAAGGGCGGAAGCCTCAAGCTGTAAGAGTTAAAACCGCACCGCACCCGGCATTTCCAACCGACATGCAGGCGCAGTTTGTTACCTTAAACTGTGTTGCCGAGGGCACGGGCGTAATTACGGAAACGATTTTCGAAAACCGCTTCATGCACGTACCTGAACTGCAGCGTATGGGGGCTGAAATTGCGCTTGAAGCTAACTCTGCGGTATCGAAAGGCAGCTCAAGCCTTAAAGGCGCACCCGTGATGGCAACAGATCTTCGCGCGTCGGCAAGCTTAGTGATAGCGGGGCTTATTGCCGAAGGTGAAACTCATGTAAACCGCATTTACCACTTAGACCGTGGTTACGAAGCAATAGAAGAAAAGCTAGGCGGGTTGGGTGCCATTATTGAGCGCGTTAAAGAGTAATACTCACAACTTATAAGAATGCTAAAAAGCGCCCGAATATCCCACGAGGCGCTTTTTTCGTGCCTTATTACTATTGTCCTGCGCGAAGCTCACCCACTGTAGCGGTAAGTGTTAACGAACGCCCATCGCGGCTCAATTCAATTTCAAGCTCTGTGCCAGGTTCTGTTTCAGCAATCATATCCAGCGTTTTCGATGCACTTTCTAAGCGTACGCCATCTATTGCCACTATAATGTCCCCTGGGCGTATACCCGCCACGTCAGCAGGGCTACCTTTCGCTACTGCCGACACATCAATGCCAGGGCGGTTGCGGTTCTCTCCACCCACAAAGCCTAGCTGGCCGCGTATAACTCTGCCGTTACTAATAATTTCATCCATTACGCGCTTGGCTAACTCGTAAGGTACCGCAAAGTTAATGCCGTCTACGTTGCGAACACGGTTATTTGAATCAAGTACCTGGAAGTTGGCGTTGGTAATGCCTAGCAAAATACCGTTACTGTCTACTAATGCACCGCCGGAATTTCCTTGGTTCAACACCGCATCGGTTTGGATAAAGTCTACGTAGTTTGAAAGCCCGTTACGACCAGCTCTACTTACAACACCTTGAGTAATGGTTTGGCCTAAATCAAACGGGTTACCAATCGCCATGACGACGTCACCAACGTGGGTATCAGGTTCAGCGACTTGTGGAATAATATGTAGGTTATCAGCGGTAACTTTTAACACTGCGAGGTCGGTTAGTGGGTCGGTACCCACAATTTGCGCTTCTAATATACGCCCGTCTTGCACTGCTACATAGATACTGTCGGCATCCGCTACTACGTGATGACAGGTAAGCAAATAGCCGTTTTCTGTCATGATAACCCCGGAGCCCAGATTGGTGCGCCCGCGGGATTGATTGCGAAATAGCCCCGAGCCATTTTCGATGCTAACACTGTAGATATTGACCACGGCAGGTGCTGAGCGGCTTAACGCAGAAAAGTAGCTTTCGCGACTAGCGCTAACGGATGACTCGTTAAAGAAGCCTTGTGCCAGACCTTTACCTTGGCGAAGCTCAGGTAAAAAAATCAATAGCAAAGCAGCAACGGCAACGCCGAGGATCACAGATTTTAGTAAGAAGTTTATTATTGAGCGGCCAGTCACAAGTCACACTTATTGTTGTCTGTCGCACTTACTCCATACGTACCGTTATTGGGGTACTACTTCACAAATTAAAAGCGCAACGTTCTTGAATTATCTTTATTAGTGTAAAGGATATCATTTTATTCACTAAACTACCGTAATGAAACGCAAATTTTGTGTAACTCAAAGAGTCTGGTTATTTCTGTAGAAAGAGGTTTTGCGAACCGTTTCAGTAAACCTTGAATTGCTAAGGTAAAAATAAAAACGGCGCTTTAATAGCGCCGTTTGATCAATAAGTTAAACGTTACCTAAATGAAAACTACTGCCTAATAACTAAGTATAAAGTAGAGTTTCCGCGTTTCACGTTAAGCGCGATAACGCCTTTAGCTTCATCAAGGGCATTTCTAAACTCGGCCACTGTAGACGTGCGCACTCGGTTAACACCAATGATAACGTCATCAGACTGTAGCCCAATTCTTGCCGCTGGCGCACCGCGTTCAATATCAGACACTACAACACCTGCATTACCTGCATCATCGGCTCCGTTAGAAAGGGTTGCACCTTCAAGGGCCGGGTGGATTTGCGCTGCCGTAACCGTAGTATCGGTAGCATCGTCAAGCACCACATCAACATTCATTTTCTTACCTTTACGCATTACGGTAAGTTCAACTTCAGCACCTGCTCCCATGCTTGCGATTTTCGCGCGTAGCTCTTGGAAACTGTGAAGTTGACGGCCATTGATGGCAGTAATGATGTCACCCGCTTGTAGGCCTGCTTTCTCTGCTGCTGATTCTGGCTGAACTTCGCTAACGAATGCGCCAATATTCACTTCGGCATTCATTGCTTCAGCTAGGCCTGCGTCAATATCGCTACCCAGAATGCCGAGCAGGCCGCGACGCACTTCACCAAACTCAGCTATTTGGTCAACAAGACTCTTCATCATATTGGCAGGGATGGCAAAACCGATCCCTACGTTTCCGCCGTTAGGGCCGAAAATAGCGGTGTTGATACCAACCAATTCGCCGTGAAGGTTAACCAGTGCGCCACCTGAATTTCCGCGGTTAATGGCGGCATCTGTTTGAATGAAATCTTCGTAACCGCCAATGTTAAGACCTGAACGGCCCAAGGCGCTTACAATGCCCGACGTTACGGTTTGAGAAAGACCAAAGGGGTTGCCGATGGCCACTACAAAGTCACCTACGCGCAGGCCATCAGAATCGGCAAGGGGGAGGGCTTTTAAGTCATCGGGTTCAATTTTTAGAAGCGCAATGTCACTTTGTTCATCAGAACCCAGCTTTTTCGCTTTAAATTCGCGACCGTCGGTTAGCTTAACGGTAATTTCATCGGCGTTATCGACTACGTGGTTGTTGGTAACGACATAGCCCTTGTCGGCATCGATGATAACGCCAGAGCCAAGGCCTCTAAAGGGGCGCTCTTGAACTTGCTCTTGGGGAGCGCCGAAGAAGTAGCGAAACATTTCAGGTACGCGTTGACGTGAGGTCTGCGTACCCTCAACTGCAATACTGACTACCGCAGGGGTAGCTTCTTCGAGCATGGGCGCTAAAGACGGCACTTCACCTTTTGAATCAGAAAAGAACGGTAACGCCGCCTGCGTGCTAGCAGTAAAGCCCAGTGAACTTACAACAACGGCAGACGCCAATAGACAATGGCGGAAAGACATTTTCATGTTCGCTTACACTCCTTCATGTTATATGCGACATAGCATGGTTTCAGTAAAAGAGTCCGACGTCGTAATAAAGTTCCCGATGTTACTGTTTTTCTGCGTTATTCTGCTCAGAACCGCCGACGAACAACCCCGAACCTGAGTTTGCGAAGTCTTTCGGCTGGGTATCAGAAACACGATTAACTTTAGACTTATCTGACCCTTTCAGATTATTACGTAAATAGGTAGTAGCCTGTTCCCCGTAAAAAGGAACTTTGCTGTCTTCTTCATCACCGCCTTGTTCTAGCAGTGTTTCGTACTCTTCAATTTGTTGCTTTAGCGTTTCGCACTGGCTTTCAATGCTTTCTAAGCTTTGACGCGTTTGATGAATGTGATGCTGTGCCTGCTGTGCGAGGATCTCTTTCACTTGCTTCTCAGTTTGCGCAGCATTACCTGCGCCCTGCTTTTGTTGAAAAAAGCGACCTGCGAAAAAGCCAATAATTAAGCCAACAACTAACAAAGCAAGAGATACTAACAATTCCATTATATTCTCCGAATAAATCTACATCGTGCAGCCGACCTTTACTTCTACGATCTAAAAGCTGCTTTCGACCATATGCTGAATATAGCAAGGTCGAACCCGAAAAGCGCATACATAGTGACATTTATTCAGTGTATGTCGAATTTCAATGTGAGATTCTACCGTGATTTCCATTAAAATTAAGGTCATAATTGAGAAATTCAAGCAGGTCGGTGCAGCGTGCGCCGCTATTGACTTTTGTACGGAGTGGTTTCGGCGATGACGCCATGGGAAAAATATCAGCTAGATCTTAAGTCGTCTGATTTTCATTACGACGCGGCACAAGAAAATGCAGTAAAAGAACTTCAACGTTTGTTTGATGAACTAACCCAGCCTGAAAAGAAAATGACGTGGCGGGTAAAGTTAAAAGCAGCATTTGGTAAAGGCCATGCAAAACAGGGCATACAAGGTATTTACTTTTATGGTGGTGTAGGGCGAGGCAAAACCTATTTGGTGGATACCTTCTACGACTGCTTACCGTTTGAAAAGAAAATGCGTGTGCATTTTCACCGCTTTATGTACCGCGTTCATGACGAGCTCAAACAGCTTAAAAACGCCCAAGACCCGCTGAAGCTAGTAGCTGAAAAATTAGCAAAAGAAGCGCGAGTGATATGCTTTGACGAGTTTTTCGTGTCAGACATTACCGATGCCATGATTTTAGGCACGCTAATGGAAGAGTTGTTTGGCCATGGTATCGTGCTGGTGGCAACGTCGAACATAGTACCCGATGACTTGTATAAAAACGGGCTACAACGTGCGCGATTCTTACCAGCAATTGACCTGCTCAACCAAAACACTCGGGTGGTGAACGTAGACAGCGGTATTGATTATCGTCTAAGAACCTTAGAACAAGCTGAAATTTATCATTACCCACTTGATGAAGAAGCCACCGAGAACCTGCATAGCTATTTTGCACAGCTAGCGCCAGAGGAAGGGTCGAAGGACGAAGATATTGAAGTAAATAACCGCAAAATTAGTACCCTGAGAAATGCTGACGGCGTGCTTATGATTGATTTTAATGCGCTATGCGGTGGGCCTCGAAGCCAAAGTGACTATATTGAACTAAGCCGTTGCTATCACTCGGTATTGCTCGCCAATGTAAAAGAGATGGGGCAACACAATGACGATGTAGCAAGACGCTTTATCGCCATGGTAGATGAATTCTACGAACGCAATGTAAAACTGATAATATCCGCAGAAGTTGCACTTGAAAGCCTTTATACAGAGGGCTTGCTCAACTTTGAATTCAGACGATGCTTGAGCCGATTAAAAGAAATGCAGTCCCACGATTACCTAGCCACAGAGCACTTGCCATAGGCACAAGTGTGTGGGGTCAGTGTACATTTAGTACTGAATGAAAACGTAAAGGCAACATGCCAGCTTCCTTTCTAAGGGCATTCACATTGGTATTAAACGAAAATTAAGGTAGAATTTCGCACAATTTTTCTGTGTCGCTAGGCAAAACTCCAAGGCTTGCCATTGCGCGGCACGGTAGCCCGATAAAACCCAACGCAGCGTTCTAATTGCGAGAAAGAGAATTTTAAGATGGGAAGAGCATTCGAAGTACGTAAAGCCGCCATGGCGAAAACCGCTGGCGCAAAAACTAAGGTTTATTCTAAATACGGTAAAGAAATTTACGTGTGCGCGAAAAACGGTGGTGCCGACCCAGACACCAACCTTTCACTTCGCCGCCTTATGGAAAAAGCGAAAAAAGATCAGGTTCCAAGCCACGTTATCGAAAAAGCAATCGATAAAGCGGCAGGTGGTGCTGGTGAAGACTTCCAGCCTATGCGTTACGAAGGCTTTGGCCCGGGTAACTGTATGGTTATTGTTGACTGCTTGTCTGACAACGCAAACCGTACCATTACCGAGGTGCGCAACTGCTTCACTAAAACTAATGCCAAGCTAGGTGCGCAGGGTGCGGTATCGCATATGTTCGATCACCAAGCTGTGTTCCAGTTTGAAGGTGACGATGAAGACGCTATCTTAGAAGTGTTAATGGAAGCAGACGTAGACGTCACTGACGTTGAAGTTGAAGACGGTAAAGTAACGGTTTATGCACCGCATACTGAATTTTACCAAGTGAGAACTGCGCTAACTGAAGCGTACCCAGACCTTAGCTTTATCGCAGATGAGATAAGCTGGATGCCGCAAACTGAAACTGAAATCAGTGAAGAAGACATGCCTATGTTCGAAAAATTCATGGACATGCTTAACGATTGTGACGACGTTCAAGACGTTTACCACAATGCGGTAACGCCTAGCTAAAAAGCGCACTATGTAGATGCTCAAAACCCTCGTTTATACGAGGGTTTTTTAATACACGTACGAAGAAAAAAGTGCTTTGCAACAATTAGGATTTTTCGGAAAAGCTTAATCTTGTGTTAAGGGCTCATATCTTAGAGATAAACGGTTTCGTATTTAATAGGCGCTAACTTTTTAAGAATGCGATTTTCTTGTTGATAAGTCAGACCCACATCGCGCATGGCGCCCTGCACGTATTCCACTAAAATATAGAACTCCCGCTCTTTGATATTTAGGTCTTTATGAGACTCTTCCATGGACTTACCGTCATACTCGCAAGGCCCCCCAATAAGCTCGCACGTTTGCAAAACAAGCTGGTCACGCAAATGCTTTTTGGGAACCCCTTTAAAATAGTGACCAATTACAGGGTCTGTATAAATTCGCGTAATAGCTACGCCGTATATAGTATTAAGCGTTTTATGGCCGCCAATTTCATCATAAAGGCTTTGTTCAGGAGAAGTCGCGCACGCGCTGATTAAAGCGCTTAGAATCGCGGATACTGTTAACCGAATGCAATGTTTGATCATTGTATTCCCCTATCAAAAGTTGCCGTTAACCGAAAGGTAAAAGCCACTGGAGCTTTCTTGTAACGGTAAGTTACCTAAATCGACGTAAGCTGCCGTAATTGAAATAGATTTATTGGGGAAGTAAGCAATAAAGGCATCAACAACCGTATCTTCTTCGGCCAGCCCACCAAGTCGGTTAGTCTGCGTTCTAAACTCTGTTCCTATTGCGGTAGTCGGGCTAATTAACAGGGCCAATGAGCCTTCCCATTCAAGCTTTGCATTGTCGTTTTCTTCAGCACCGAACCCCAACAGACCAAACACATTGGCTTTTGTGTATCGAGCGGTAAGATTGGTAAGTAAATTGTAGCCTGATGGTGTACCTAACCATAATTTGGTAGCCGAAACGTAAACATCAGTGCCGCTATCGTCTTTTGCGCCTAAAAGCAAAGGTACGCCGATCTCTGGAAGTGGAACGGTGCCATCTGGCAATGAAAGCGAACTGTCGAAATCTCTATTTTTCTTATACTGGGCACCTATCGCAACTTGTGGAACCCATGAGTTTTGCGTAAATACACCATCCCCAAATAATTTCACTTTCGCGCCCACGATATCTTGTTCGATAGTCGCACTGTTAGCGTTGGTCACCGCACCTTCTGTAAGTAACGCAAAAACATTGCTGGTTAACCCTGCAGAAATATCTAAACGCTGGCGCTGCACGCTAATCTCTACGCGGTCAAACAGACTTATGCCTGCACCAGCAGTAGTGAGCGAGTAATCGCTAAGGCTTAAGTACTGAACATTGGCAGAATAACTTATCTCTTCTTTACTGGTGTACCCACCAATGAACGCCCATGGGGTTATACCGCCACCCGCGGTGCCCTCGAACCCTGTAATTCCCCCTGAGGCTATTAAGCGAGAACCGCTTTGTGCAAATACTAGCGGCGAAATAAAAAATAGGGATAACAGCAAACGCTTTATCATAAGGTAAACCTAATTTATTCATGGAGTTATTTGAATTATCGTAATTCAGCATAGCGGTTAGCCCTCCCCTTGTGAAGTTAATCACAAAAAGGTTTTAATAACGCATTCCACGGTATTGGTTTAGAAAGATAATCCTCCGATGACGATAAAGCAGCTTTAAGAGGTTTTCCGTTTGTACTTAAACTTATTTTCAAATTTACTTTGAAACTGATTCATTTTTTATAGGGCTTATCAGTGAAAATCTGAATCTATACCATACGCACAACTTTTAGATTATTCCCATTTATGTATTGAGGAGTTAGTTGTGTCTCACCCAATTATTGAAGATTTAAATAAGCGTTATACGGTTAAGAAGTACGATGCAAACAAACGTTGAAAATAATCTGTCCGCCCCCATCTCACCTGCTTGTCTAAAATCGTATTTTTAGTAAAACCAGCCTAAATATCGTGCGCGCTTTTATAAAACGCTATTGCCCTTCTTCATTTACGCCGCTTCTCGTCGCGTGGGTATTGTCGTATCTAATTGTTAGTACGGGTTTTCAGACACCTGATGTAGCGAATAATGCTGAAGTTACGTCGCAATCTCCGCTGGCTAAGTTTGTTCACAGCACGCAAAACTACTCTCTTAGGTTTAGCGCCACTAAGCTGACCGGTGATAAAGGCGATAAGGCCTTTGACGCAGAGCCGCACGGCTTAATATCGGCATCGCCAAACTTTGCCTTTTACAAAGCTTCATCCACCAAGGTGCCATCAGCAGGGCCTTTCTTTAACCGTAAAACGTGGGTAAAAGCGAGCCCGCGAGGCCCACCTTCCATCCTGAGTTAACCCCTTTACACGCGCTTACGTGAAAGCAAAGCTCCTTTGTTTCTCGTTATAGCGCCTTAAAACTTAATTACTCAGGATTTTAAAATGGCACGATTTTCATTTCGTGGCGTTGTGTATGTGCTCATCGTTATGCTCGGTTTACTGAGCGCTGCGCCCAACATATTGCCACAATCAGTTAAACAGCAGTTACCCACGTGGTATACCACTAGCACACTTTCTTTAGGCTTAGATTTACAGGGCGGCTCGCATCTGCTCTTAGCCGCTGACACCAACGCGTTGTTTGCGAAGCAACTCAACAGTTTTTCCAGCGATGTACTTAGCGAATTACGTACCCAAAACGTACGCTATACCAGAACATCTCACTCGCTTTCTTCAAAGGTGAGTAGTGAAGATAGTTCTGGAAGCGTTGTATTTACTTTGCGCAGTGCAGATGATGCTAGAAAGGTCAAAGACATTGCCTATCAAATTTCCGCGCAACCGAACACAGCAAGTGCACTTGATGTTGCGATAAAGCAAAACACCGTCACCCTTACGCTTAATGAGTTGTACACCGAAGAGCTGGTTAAAGACACATTAAACCGAAGTGTAGAGGTAGTTCGAAAGCGTTTGAACGAAACAGGACTTACTGAGCCCAGCGTTACCTTACAGGGTAAAGACGCGATTTTAGTACAGATGCCAGGTATGTCCGATCCGACCCAAGTTAAAAAGCTACTGGGTACTACCGCACAAATGACCTTTCATTGGGCCGCAAACAGCCAGTCTGAGCAAGTAATGAATAAACAGGATGTCGCAGGCAATACCTATCAATTAGAGCAAAAGGTGGCGCTAGAGGGTGAGCATATCACTGATGCGGCAGGTGTCTTAAGTAGCGAAACCGGTCAGCCCGTAGTGACGTTTCGATTAGACAGTGCCGGTGCTAAGCAGTTTGCCACTATGACACGTGACAACATTGGCCGTGTACTTGCTATCGTACTTGACGACAAAGTGGTGACCGCCCCGGTTATTAACAGCGTGATCCCAGGTGGTCGCGGTGAAATAACCGGTAACTTTACGTTATCTGAAGCGGGTAATACCGCGCTAATGCTTCGCACTGGGGCGTTACCTGTGCCTCTTACCATTATAGAAGAACGTACGGTTGGGCCTGATTTAGGTAGCGATGCTATACAAACCGGTGTACAAAGCGGCGTAGCTGGTGCTTTGTTAGTTTTAGCATTTATGGTGGCTATTTACGGCAGGTGGGGGGCTATTGCAAGCTTTGCTCTGTGTATCAACATGGTACTCGTGTTTGGCGCGTTAACCCTATTTGGCGCAACGCTGACGTTACCGGGCATTGCTGGTTTGATTCTGACTATGGGCATGGCGGTAGACGCGAATATCTTGATTAATGAACGTATTCGCGAAGAAAGTAAAAAAGGGCGTCCTGCAGCGCGTGCAATAGACGTGGGCTTTGATAAAGCATTCGCAACAATCGTCGATTCAAACTTCACTACGCTTATCGCAGTCAGCTTGTTGTTTATGTTCGGTAGTGGGCCTATCAAAGGTTTTGCTATCACCATTGCCCTCGGTCTTGTGTCCTCTGTTTTTACTGCGGTTGCCTTAACTAAAGTGCTAATGCTAAAAGTGGTTAAGTCGAAGCACAGAAATACGCGAGACCGCACTCAGCAGCGCCTTTCTTTGCGCTTCTCATCACCGCTACTGCGGTTGAGCGATAAGCTTAGCGGTATTGATTTTCTGGCTAAACGTAAAATCGCATTAGCTATTTCGGTATTGCTAACAGTGCTCTCAATCGGATTATTTGCCAAACCAGGTTTACATTATGGCGTCGATTTTACCGGTGGCACCATGATTGAGCTGACTGCGCCAGCGCTCTCGACTGACGAGTTACGAAATGTCATTGAAAGTAATGGTTTTGATCAGGTAGCCATTCAAGAGTATGGCAATGAGCATCACTATTTGTTGCGAGCACCTGTTCTCGACAGCAATGGCGAGCTTGAAAATAGCAATGCAAAGCAGACTGACGCGCTGAAACGTGCGATTTCACAGGCTGACGACACGGTAAGCTTTGATAAAATTGATATGGTTGGTCCCAAAGTTAGCGGAGGTTTCGCGGAGCTATCTATTCTTGCGCTGCTTATCGCCGGTGGTGGCATGTTGGTGTACCTGTGGGCGCGTTTTGAAGCGCATTTCGCGACAGCAGCATTACTTACTGTGTTACTCGATTTAACCAAAACCGTAGGCTTTTTCGCGTTAACCGGTATTGAGTTTAACTTAACCGCTGTCGCGGCGTTATTAGCGCTTATTGGTTATTCGATAAACGATAAAGTGGTGGTGCTTGATCGCATCCGTGAACTATTACGTTTAGACCCAGCTAAACCTTTAGCGAACACTATCAATGAAGCGGTGAACAGCACATTAAGTCGAACGGTATTTACGTCCGTTACCACGCTATTAGCGCTGCTCCCAATGGCTATATTTGGTGGTGACGCAGTAGAAAGTTTTGCAGTGCCTATGGTCTTTGCTGTCGTAGTTGGCACGTCTTCAACTTTGTTTATTACCTCTACATTACTGTATCTATTGGGAAGTAGAAGAGAGAGGCAAGGAAAAGCACAGTTAAAGCCCACTGCAGAAGAAATTAAGGCGTCGTTGTCGCATATTCCTTAAGCGACACACGCTCTTTAATTCATCCCCCTACCGCGTTTTTGGTGCCTCAATACATTGGCGTAGAAACGCGGTAAGGTAACAGTATTAACAGGAACCTTTGATGTGTACCTACTTAGTTTGTGAGTATGTATATTGACATTAAAGGCAATAAGGAACGCATAATGTTTGCAGTTGATCACATTATTTTACTTAGCGCAGTGCTGGCCATTCTAGGCGTGCTGGCCAGTAAATTGTCTCCGCGCTTTGGTGTACCTGTTTTGGTGTTATTCCTTGGTGTAGGTATGCTGGCTGGTGAAGATGGGATTGGGCGTATCTTCTTTGATAATGCCGATGCTGCGCACGCTATAGGTACGTTCGCGCTTATTCTTATCCTTTTTGACGGCGGCCTGCAAACCTCAAAAAGATCGATTGTTCAGGCGTGGAAACCGGCTGCGCTACTGGCAACTTTTGGTGTTATCGGTACCGCTACATTAACCGGTCTGTCCGCTATGATTATACTCGATTTACCGTTATACAAAGGCTTGTTGCTGGGGGCTATTGTAGGCTCTACCGATGCCGCCGCCGTATTTTCAGTATTGCGAAATGCAGGTATTCGCATACCGACTAAAATAAAATCTACCTTAGAATTAGAAAGTGCCTCAAACGATCCCATGGCTATCTTTCTTACCATAGGTCTTATTACCCTCATTCAAGATAGCACCACCAACCCTCTGGATTTGGCCTCTTTATTTGCCAGTCAAATGGGGGTGGGTGCTTTCGTGGGTATTGCTATCGGCGGTATTGCCGTGTGGCTCTTTAGACGAGTTACACTCATGGCGATAGGGTTGTACCCGGTGTTTGTGATGCTGTTTGGTGTGTTGTCTTTTGGCCTAGCTGCAAACCTAAACGGAAGTGGCTTCCTCGCCACGTTCATTACGGGAGTTATTGTGGGCAACAGCCGCTTTGCCTATCAGCGCAATACCTTTGTGTTTCTCGACGGGTTGGCCTGGCTAGGCCAAATTGCTATGTTTGTTATCTTAGGTCTGCTGGTTACTCCAACAGAGCTTTTTGTTAGTTGGAAAGAAGGTTTATTGATTGCCTGTGTGCTGATATTTATAGCGCGCCCGCTGGTGGTAATGCCCATTTTGTTGCTTTCTAAGTTCTCGTTTAAAGCCTCTCTGCTTATTTCGTGGGTGGGGTTACGCGGCTCAGTGCCCATTATTTTGGCTATATTCCCGCTTATATTCGGCATGCCTTACGCCGAGCTTATATTCAACGTGGTATTTTTCATCGTGCTAATTTCGGCCTTGTTGCAAGGTTCTACGCTCCCGTATGCAGCGCGTAAGTTAGGCTTGGTATTAGATGATAACGTTAAAGCATCGAGTACCCTAGAAATTGTCAAAGTCGCCAAGAGCAAGCGGGAACTTATCGAAATTGAAGTATCAAAGCTTTCGCCAGCGCTTGATAAAACTATTAGTGAGTTAGCGTTACCCGATAATACGGTTGTGGCGATGATTGCCCGCGGAGAAGACACCCTTATCCCTAAAGGAAGCACGAAAATAAAGAGAGGCGATCAAATTTTTATTATCACAAAACTGCTCGATAAAAACGCCGTTGAGCAGTGCTTTTACAGCGAGCAGGAATAGGGTGCTATTGTAGTGCACTTCATGTAGAATGCGCCGCGGAGTTGGCCAGGCAATCGCCGCTTTCGTAAGAAAGGGGAGGAAAGTCCGGGCTCCAAAGGGCAGGGTGCCAGATAACGTCTGGGCGGCGTGAGCCGACGACAAGTGCAGCAGAGAGAAGACCGCCTAAGCATGTTTACATGCCGGTAAGGGTGAAAGGGTGCGGTAAGAGCGCACCGCACCTC